>OGGZ01000031.1_pt1 | contig 153196 bp, 125 predicted proteins | sample 1571371 | NCBI WGS metagenome assembly OGGZ01 (sample SAMEA2582025, study PRJEB24529) | metagenome | biome: Human gut stool | place: China | collected 2011
AGGGAGAGAGTGTACTGGAACTCGGCTATCTGCCCGGGAAACGCTGGAGAAAACAGGGATTTGGTATTTTGATTGAGCCGCAATTACTTGTATGTGTAGGCACCTATATGATTCTCTATATCATAATGAATTTTATGTCTTATATGGACGGGATAAAGTATCTATCACCATTACACTATATTGTTGCAGTTTCCTCAAATACCCTACAGTTCACATTCTCCACAATGATTTTTTTCTTTTATACTACTTGTATGGGAATTTTATTTAGCCACATTGGTATTCGTAGGATTGAAAAAATGGATTTATAAAAAGAGCAGCAAACCCAGCCGAGCCAGTCAAAGGCAAGTAAATGGGCTTTATCCACCTTTGACAGCCCCACCCGTCCTTATCTCACTCCGATGAAGGAAAAGCTTGCGGAGTATCCGGCTGACTGACTGTGGTTGTGGGCGGCATAACGGCACTTATCGGGGCTATAATATTATTAATCAAATGTATATGATGTTGGGGTCAAAACATGTGCTATAAACTTAGCATGTATGCCTGCTTCGGTGGCGGACGTATAGAAAGCCTATATCAGAGTTCTTAGAACATCTTGCTTCGGACAACGGAGCTGATATGCATAAACATAATACGTTATACACCCTTAAATTAAGTTGGCATGTTTTGACCCCAACATCATGTATATAATTTTAGGGAACTTTTCTTATAAAATGTCTTATAAAAGTTCCCTAAAGGAGTGCAGCTATGAATAATTTTAACGAATTTCAGTCTTTGCTTCAGAAAAAAGCTGCCTTACCGCACCACCCCGTCCTTTATCACCAGCACCCTGTCCGCAAAATCCGCCATCTGCCTGTCATGCGTCACCATCACGATAGTCTGCCCGAACATGTCGGACGCATTGCGTAGAAGTGCTGCGACCTCGGATGAGGTCTCTGCATCAAGATTTCCTGTCGGCTCGTCGGCAAGTATCACTGCGGGCTTGTTGACAAGTGCTCTCGCAAGCGACACTCTCTGTTTCTCACCGCCGGACATCTCGAACGGAAACTTGTCCCTGCAATGTTCAATGCCTAACTTTTCCATAATCTCAATCACTTCTTCCCTGTCCTCGCGCCTTTTGTCGAGATGCACCGGAAAAACTATATTCTCGTATGCCGTGTACTCCGGGAAAAGGTTGTAGTCCTGATATACAAAGCCTATATTTCTTCTCCTGAACTCGGAGAGCTGCTTATCCGAAAGCTTCGTGCCTCCGCCGTATATGTCCGCTCCGCCAATCTTTACCGTGCCCTCATCCGGAACATCGAGCGTTCCAAGTATCCTTAAGAGTGTTGATTTTCCCGAACCGCTCTTTCCGATTATCGCTGCAAATTCGCCTCTCTCAAACGCAACACTGCAATTTCTAAGTGCCATGACCGGGACTCTGCCCTCATAAGTCCTTGACACATTCACCGCCTCTAAAACAATATCCTTTCCCATATTAATACCAGTCCTTTCCCAAAGTCATATTTATACCCCTGCATACTGCAAGCATTGCTTGCAGTACTGCCACCAATAAGTAGTTTGAAAGTTTTTCTTTCAAACTTTCATTCCCGAATGCCTCGCATTTTACAGCCTTCCGGCTCTGAGCTCTCTTACCATCATCATCGTGCCCACAATTACAAATACAATGACAATCACCGAAACAATCACAAAATTCCATTCATATGGAAGGTCTAAGAGCTGTATCGGAACCAGCCTCATTCCCTCCTCCACCGTCGAGAATGAGAATATCCTGCCAAGCCTGTGCGATGTCAGCCATCCGCCCGTTATCGCAGCCTTTTTTATCTGATTTACATAGACAAAGCCGTATATCGCCACAAAAACAGGAATCGAAGCAAGCAGCGACAAGCCGTCCTTTGCCGCATCGCACGCCGACTGTTTTATGAGGAAGCCGTCATCCACACCCTCCTGCTTGTATTTTGCCATCGTCTCGCGGAGCCCTGCAATATTATCCTGCAGGATTGCTATTCTTATGACCGCAAACATGAAAAACAGCGCCGCCACAAAGCATCCATACATAAAAAACTCGTGCATTATGGATTTGTATTGATTTTTCAGTTCGCCATATCTTGAAGTGTAGCTTCCGCCATTTCTCACGGCGATTATGGACAACTGCTGCGCGGTAAATTCGGCATCCCTGTAATTGTCAAATATAAATTCCGCCTGCGTATACTTAAATTCCTTGCCGTCGGCAGCCGCAATCCGCTCTCCGAGCGCTTCTGAGCCGTATATTGTGTAATATTTTCCGCCATAAGGCACACCGTCCGACACATTTGCCGAAGTTCCGACAACCGCAACCTCTACATCTATATTTCCCGATGCTGTCGGGATATGTATTACTGTCCCTGCCGTGAGCGATGAGTCCGTCTCCTCCGTGTTAAACAGCACCAAAACCTGCTCACCACTCTCGAACCTTTTGCGGTCTGCGCCATCCCACCTGATATTTTTTGCAAACGCCTCCCAGATGTCATCATAATTGCTGCAATAAATTTCCGTAAAAATCTCCCCGTACTTGTCATCGTACTGCCAATAGCCGCCATTCATCCCGTGAACTTTGGTTACTTCATTGACAGCCTCCCTATAATACTCCGACTGCTCCATGCCGTTCCATGTAAGCTTATGTGTTGACACCCTCGCATTATAGTTCAGCGCGCGGATTCCCTCGACAAGCTCCATGCTCTTGAGCGCCGTTTTTGAAAAACCGCCATCCGTGTCATAGAACGAGGCGTTGGTCGACGTCACCATCCCCGTCTCCTTATCCTCATAGTCAATCTGATAGTAAAAGCCTGACGGCATATCGATTGTGAAATCATTCACAGAGCTCTTAAAGCCCTTATAATATGATATATCCGTGTAAATTTTGGTGAAGCTGTAGAGCACAACACTGCACACGGCAATTCCTATCACCCTCAAAAGTATCGTCCTCACCGGGTGAAGCGCGCTCTGACGCTTTGCCGCATAAGCTGGCGTTATCATTCTTCCGTTTCTGCCGCCGTGTATCTTTTTTCTCAGATGGTTTGCCCTGCGCGCACTTATTTTTCCCTCGCCCTGTACCATTCGCCTGCTCATAAGCGTGGTCTGTGAAGCCAGAACAGCCACAAGCATCGTGAGAAGAACAACTCCTGCAATCCGCAGCAGCAGTCCCACATCAAAGTTGAAAAAGTATTCTATATCTGCCGCCCTACTCACGAAAATCACCACCACGGCACATATCAGGTACGCCCCAAGCACACCCGCCGCTGCCGCCGGGAGCATGGTAAACACACTCTCCTGAATCGAGAACGCCCTTATCTGCCCCTTTGATGCGCCTATGCACCTCATAAGATAATACGCACTCTTTCTCCGCCTGTTTTCCTGAATGATTATGTATACCATCGCACAGCAGCCAATCACCATGACGGATATTAAAACCCACACATTCGTAACCTCGCTGTCCCACAGCACCGCGTCATAGACCTTGGAATTGTAGAACATAGCGGCATCCCCCTCCGCAAGCGTCCTTGCAAATTCAGGATTCACATCCGCATACTCGTCTTTGAGACTGTAAAATCCAAAGTGAATCTTCTGTGCGTCGAGTGCGGCAAAATCCTCCGCTGACACAATCATGCCCGGCATTCCCGAGCCCGTCGACCACAGGTCAAGATAATTGTAGAGGATGCCCGTGACCACATACTGCTTTGTGTGATACTCCTGATTCATGTTTTTTTCGTGAAGCTCACTGTAATCGTAATACTTCCCATAGCATACCTCTATCTGCTGCCCGAGCTCATACGATAGCCCAAGCCTTTCAAGCGCCCCGAGCGTTAGCGCTATCTCGCCCTCGCTCTCAGGCATCCGCCCGTCAAATATCCTCACTCGCCCGATGTCGGACATATTGTCGGGAAGTGTCCCGATATACAGCCCCATATCATTTGAAAACGCGTCCCCGCCGTCATTTAAGTAAACGTGCACGCCTCCGAGCACCTCACCCGTCTTTTTTACATACGGATGCAATGCCTCAGGCGTAGTAACAAATCCCGGCTGCTCGAGTATCCAGCCCCCGCACAGCCTTATATTCCTCTGATTTTCATACTCCTCCATCTGGCTCTGATACAGCAAAAAGGCGGCAAGAAAAAAGCTCACAAGAAATACAATAAGTGATACCCTCACAAGCTCTTTTCTCCTCCGCCGTCTGCTTACACTGATTAAGTCCATATCTCATGCTCCTCTCTCATTATGCAAAATAGCTTTCCTGTCTTTATATTCAGAGCATACACCACATTTCTTACAGGACTCTTACAGCTTCACCGATTTTTATTTTTTCCTTCACACTATATATAGGAAGCATAATCCTTATCACACAGCCCGTGTCACCATCGGCACTGTGCACCACAATATCGCCCCCGTGCGCTTTTACAACCATATATGCGAGGTTTAAGCCTATGCCCGTGCTGTCCTCCCTTGAGTTCTCACCCACATAGTAGCGCTCAAACAGCTTTGACATTTCTTCCTTCTTCACCCCTGGACCTTCGTCCGTTATCCCTAGACTCACCATGTCACTTTGGCATGCTCCCCGCAAAACCACCCTGCCATACTCAAGTCCGTTGGACACGATATTATTCAATGCCTGATAGAGCCACTCCTCATCAGCATCTATCATGCAAGACGGCATATTCTCAACGGTAAGACCGTCATTTTCGAGTGCAAGTCTCTTCACCAGTGATGCCGCATCCATTCTCCGCTTGTTAAAATGCAGCTTCCCAACACGAAGTCTGGCAGAATTTAACAGCATCATCAAGAGCTCCTTCATGTGCTCTATGTTGTCAATGCACTTCTCCCTAAGTCTCTCGTCGTGCTCTCTATCCCCGCCATCCATCAGCTCGAGATTTACCATCACCGCCGCGAGCGGGGTTTTAAGCTGGTGCGTCACATTTTCCATAAACACCTGAATATCCTGCTGCCTGTCCGCATAGTACTTTTCCTTTGCACAGGCATCCTCGGTGAGTCTGTTTATCGTATGCTCATTTTCCGTATCGGTCAATTCCTTACGTTTTCTCCCAATCACCACAAGACACACAATACTGCATACGATAACCAACGTCAGGCACATAAAAGCCGCAACCGCCCCATATACATTCAATCTGTTCCACAGACGGAAGGCTTCTCCTGTGTAGCCAAGACTTTTTGCAGCCTCCACGCCCGCTGCCTTCTCATCACGTCCCGTGAACATACCTCTAAGCAGCTCATTTGCCGCATTTTCGTCGTACTCATACACAATTCCGACCATGTTCTGCATCTGTCCCATGTAAAACTTCAACATAAAAAGCATGCCGCCAAGAGCCAGTGCTCCAATGCAGCATGCAAGTCCTATTACCGCAATATCAAAATGCCTGTATCTTCCGCTCATCATCCGTTCTCCCGCTCATTCCATCTGTACCCGATTCCTCTTACCGTGTCTATATACTCCTTATCCTTACATCTTCCGAGCTTCTTTCTGAGGCGGCTTATCTCCACCGACAATGTATTGTCATCCACGAATTCGCCGTCAATATCCCACATAAGCTCAAGAAGTCTCTGACGCGGTATAAGAATACCCGGATTTTCCGTAAAAAAACCGAGAAGCTTAAGCTCGTTCCTTCTAAGCTCCAGCTCCTGTCCACACTTAAACACTCTTCCCGCCTCCTTATCGTACACCAAATCACCGGCTCTGTATGTCTCATTGTTCTTATGGTATCTGTTAAGATGCGCTCCGACTCTCGCCATAAGCTCTCTCTTCCTGAACGGCTTCCCAAGGTAATCATTTCCGCCCATCTCAAGCCCTTTTACAACGCTGTCCTCATCATCAAGTGCCGTCAAAAAGATAACCGGAGCATCGCTCCCAAGCTCGCCTCTTATATACTCACACAGCACGAAGCCGCTTCCATCGGGAAGCATCACATCGAGCAGGTACAAATCCACACCGCCGCCGGCAATACTTCTCTCAGCCTCCTGCACGCTTCCGCACGCAGTTACATCATATCCGTCCCTTACAAGAAGCTCGCACAAGCCCTCCCTTATATCCCTCTCATCCTCAACAACAATAATCTTCCCCCTGCTCATGGGTGGTCTCCCTTCAACGTGATAATATATTAATTATATTAATTCTCTATTATACTCTTCCAACTCCTCTGCGAATATATTTTTTTTCATAAATGTATTCACACTTTCATCATTTTCAGCTATCAGTAATATATACATGCCATCCCATGCCACGATTTCCGAAACTGCCAGCGGATGTTGTACGCTAATCGGACTTTTCCAAAACCCCGTATATCCATCTGCATACGGATAATCGTATTTCAACACCTCATCCAATGTTACAGCTTTCGGAAAGACAGAGAATACCCCCCATATCCATTGGAAGTCCTCTTTTTTCAATAAGCGCAACAGCTCCTTCCCATCAATCCAGCAGTATTCCGCATCCATGATTTCGTATATTTCCCTGTCTGCGGGACAACATTCAATATTGGTTATAAGACAATTATATTTATCAAAATCATTCATGCAGCCAAACACCTCTATTAATGAGGTCTTATCATAATTTATTATACAGCCCTTCACACCAGCCCTCCTTAGTGTATACATATTGACTCTCTTGTGCTCATTATATCATATAATTCCCAGTTCAACACAATAATGGTATGGCAGTCCTACGATTTAACACCAGTTTTAGCAGGATGCCATACCATTATACGTTTAACGTCCGGGACTATTTATTCATCAAATAAATACACCGCTTTGTCTGTAAACAGCCACGCACTATATCTATTGATGGATTTATTATTACATCCAGTTATTGTTCTTCCTAAAGCTCCCCGCCATGATAACGCAGTCCACTCCAAGCAGAATGAGATAAGCCCCTATGAGCACCGATGCCGAGAACAGTGCTATCGACGGCGAGAATATCATGAGTACTCCCAGAATAATCCCGATAATGTTGAGCACAAGCGAGAAAATGTAATACACTCTTCCCGCGCCGATTCTTACGAGCGGGAGATGTGAAAGTCTCGATATGCTGTGCGCGATAAACCATATAGGTATGAGCATGACGATTATAAGCTGTCCCGCATCAGGATACATGAGAAGCATCGCTCCGGCAAGTACACTCATTACCCCGGATACGAGTGCGAGCACAGGTCCAAAGCCCGTGTATTTTTCCATCTTGACATAGAAGATTATGTCGGCAACGCCCGTCACTATCGCCATGATACCGTATATGATTGAGAAGCCCCAGAACACTCCTGTGGGGCAGACAAGTGTAACTATGCCGAGTATGATTAGCAGTATGCCCTCTATCAGCTCTAGCCATTTGCAGCGTGAATACTCTTTCATACCTGCTCACCCACCTCTCTCACAGAAGCAGTCTGCTGTTCTTTTTGCTGTTCTTTATTCACTGTGTCCGATTCAGAAGCACTTTCTCCTTCTTTATTATCTGCGTCCCCTGAGGCTTCTGCCTGCGCGGAATTGTCGGCATTTTTCTGATTATTGAGAATCTTCATAAACTCCTCGCCGGTAATGGTTTCCTTCTCATACAGGTACATGGCAAGCTCATCAAGCTTAGCCCTGTTGTCCATAAGGAGCTTCTTAGCCTTCTCATGCTGACGCTTTACAAGCTCTACAACCTTCTTATCAATCTCCTTCTGTGTGTCTGCGGAGCAACTAAGAGAGGTGTCGCCTCCGAGATACTGATTCGTGACAGTCTCCATCGCAACCATATCGAACTCTTCACTCATTCCATATCTGGTAATCATAGCACGCGCAAGCTTCGTCGCCTGTTCAATATCATTGGATGCCCCTGTGGTAATCTCGTTAAAGACAACCTCCTCAGCGGCACGTCCACCTGTGAAGGTCGCAATCTTGTTCTCAATCTCCTTCTTGTTCATAAGGTATTTATCACCCTGCTCCACCTGCATTGTGTAGCCAAGCGCACCTGAGGTACGCGGAATAATGGTAATCTTCTGAACCGGAGCCGAGTTAGTCTGAAGTGCAGCGACAAGAGCATGACCTATCTCATGGTATGCAACTATCTTCTTTTCCTCATCAGAGAGAACAGCATTCTTCTTCTGATAGCCTGCGATAACGACCTCAATGCTCTCCTCAAGGTCTGCCTGTGTGACAATGGTTCTGTTGTTCCTGACGGTTCTGAGCGCGGCTTCATTTATGATGTTGGCAAGCTCTGCGCCTGAGGCACCGGAAGCCATTCGCGCTATTGTGTGGAAGTCAACATCATCCGAGAGCTTAATCTTTCTCGCATGAACCTTGAGTATCGCCTCACGTCCTGCGAGGTCAGGAAGCTCAACAGGCACGCGTCTGTCAAAACGTCCCGGTCTGGTAAGAGCCGGGTCAAGTGACTCAGGGCGGTTCGTCGCTGCAAGAATGATAACACCGTTATTTCCTTCAAATCCGTCCATCTCCGTAAGGAGCTGATTCAAGGTCTGCTCACGCTCATCATTTCCGCCGAGCTGACCGTCCCTCTTCTTACCGATTGCATCAATCTCATCTATGAATACAATACAAGGAGCCTTCTCCTTCGCCTGGCTGAAAAGGTCACGAACCTTCGATGCTCCCATTCCTACGAACATCTCAACGAACTCAGAGCCGGATATTGAGAAGAACGGAACATTCGCCTCACCTGCCACTGCCTTGGCAAGCATTGTCTTACCTGTTCCCGGAGGACCTACAAGCAGAAGTCCCTTCGGCATTGACGCACCTACATCCGTGTATTTTGACGGATTGTGAAGATAATCCACTATCTCAGCAAGATTCTCCTTCGCCTCATCCTCTCCTGCAACATCGGAAAAATGTATTCCCTCCGTCGACTGCACATATATTTTTGCGTTGCTCTTTCCCATGCCGAATGCCATGGAATTCTTGCCGCCGCCCATCTGCTGCATGAGCTTTCTAGACATATACTGACCAAGCACGATGAAAATAACAAGCGGAAGTATGCCTGTCACAAGAAAGCTTACAAGCGGAGACGTTGTCTTTTCAATCTCCTTGGCAAACGTCGCCCCGGCGTTGTACAGGCGCTCCGTGAGATCAGGGTCATCCATCGTGCCGGTCTTGTAAATCATCTGCTTGTCCTTGTCGGTGAACACGATCTCCGAATTGCCTACTTCAACCTCACCGATATTCTTTTCCTCTATCATCTTCATAAATGTGCCGTAGTCAACCTGCATGACCTGGCGCTCCATAAGAATCGGTGATATAATAAGATTAAACAGAACTATAAGCAACAGAACTATGCCGTAGTAGAATATCAACGGCTTCTTAGGTGATTTGATTTCCTTCATACCTTGTCCTCCTGATGTAAAGTATATTCTTAAGTGCCATACTGCGGCACTGCTCATTGAATACATTATACCACCTGATATATTAACATTCTACAGAGGAAGATTAAGGATTTATAACCCAATTATAAAAATTTTCCAGCACAGCATATATGCAATAAAAACCGATAGAGCAGCACTATAAAATGTGTGCCCTATCGGTTTTTTTGTTCATATTATTCAGTGCTTCTGCTCTCTCTCACCGTCAATAAAATGTGCGAGGATATCCGCCGTCCTCTCTACACCAAGCCTGCTGTTGATACAGATATCATAATTTCTTGAGTCACCCCACTTACCCTGACAATAGCGGTTGTGATAGGTCTTTCTCTTCTTATCCTGCTGCTCAATCAGCTTGACTGCCTTATCTCTTGTGGTCTGGTAGCGCTCCATAATTCTGTGAATCTTGTTCTCCATACTTCCAAGTACGAATATTGTCACAAGATTAGGATTTTCCTTGAGAACCTCCTCCGCGCATCTTCCGACAATGACGAATGACTTGCCCTCATCAGCCATTCCCTTGAGATACTTGAACTGCATCCATGCAAGATTCTCCTCCGGCGAGGTACTGAAGCCCCTGACGGACCTTGTAAAAAATGAAGCCTTTGACTTCTCATCGTACTTTCCAAGAGCCTGTGCATCAAGATTCTTCTGATCCGCAATGTCCTCCAACAGATTGCTGTCATATAGAGGAATATTGTACTTCTCAGAAAGAAGCTGTGCCACCGCATGACCGCCGCTTCCGAATTCACGGCTTACTGCAATAATAAGTTGTTCACCCATATAAAACGCCTCCTACCCGGCATATTACTGTGATTCCAAATAGACGATAAATTTCCATGCTGCTGTAAAATGTTATGTCTTAAACAGGCAATAAACAAATATAACTATCCAGAATCACATTTGCAAACCTGCTGCCTCTGAATAGTTATATTTTAACTTAAAATACCTTATTTTGTAAATAGTTTTCTTAAAATAATTTGAAATATTCTAACAATTTTTATACAAGGAACAAGTAAAGCGGACATTCGCAATCCGCTTTCGCTGCTTGCTCGTGAACGCAGTTCGCATCCCCCTTACCCACCGCTTAGTGCTCTACACACCTGAAGCTGGGGATTGCTTATTCTGCGTTCAAATAATTAGTATGCATGACAGTTGTTGCGGCTTAATTGCCCGATTTTCATCTGCTGCGTTGTCGTCAAGCAACATAGCCACCGCTACGCCTCATTCCTCCGCCTTGCATCTGAAACAGGCCTTCGGCGTCAATATATCAGAAACATATTTTTCGGTGTACTAGAGGTATCTCACATAAATGCTGACCATAGAGATAAGAATTACAATAACAGTCGCAGGAACAGCAACCTTGCAGTACCTGCCCCATGTTACAGGGTAGCCCTCTCTTGAGGCAATTGATGTACCGACTACGTTAGCCGAAGCACCGATAGGAGTTGCACTTCCACCGATATCTGTTCCCATCGCAAGTGTCCATGAAAGAACCGCCAGATCCGCACCCGTTGTCGCGGAAAGTGTCTTTATAACCGGTATCATCGTAGCTGCGAACGGAATATTGTCTATAAATGCACTCGCAATGGCTGATACCCAGATAATAATTGCTATCATTACCATTATATTTCCGCCGCTGACCTTTCCGATGAACTGTGCAAATACCTCAAGAATACCTGTCTGCTCAAGTCCTCCTACTACAAAGAAAAGGCCGATAAAGAAGAGCAATGTCTTATAGTCAACACCCTTAAGTATTGCCTTTATATTCTTTCCTGATGTGAGCAGCGTTATGAGTGCTATAAATGTACCGATAAACGCAACGGTGAGTCCTGTCTGCGCATGTGTGATAAGGAGTGCAACAGCAATAAAGAATATGACAGTACTGATTGCAAATGCCTTCTTGTCCGTTATCGCCGACTTAGGTGAAGGCATCTTGGATATATCCACATTCGTGCCCGCCTTGCCGAGCTCCTTCCTGAAGCACAGATAAAAATATGCAACTATAACGACGAGTGATATCAGCGCGATAAGTCCCGTGTTGATGACAAAATCGGCAAATGAATATCCAAGTGATGTACCTATAATAATATTAGGCGGGTCTCCGCACATTGTAGCTGAACCACCGAGGTTCGCGCAGAATATCTCCGACAGGATAATCGGAACCGGGTTGAACTTAAGAAGCTGTGCAAGCTCAACGGTAACTGCCGCAAGGAACAGAATAACAGTGATACTGTCGATAAACATGGCAAGCACAAAGGACATTACCATGAATGTAAGGAAAATCGGAATTACCTTATATTTTACAAGCTTTGCAATGGTCATGCAGAGCCAGCGGAAAAATCCCGCCTTTGCCATTCCCTCCACCATTATCATCATTCCCGCAAGGAATATGATTGTCGCCCAGTTAACTCCGCCGGTACTCTCAGACGAGCTTCCCGCCTCATACCAGAAACCGAGCGTAAATATGTTTCTAACATTAAGTGTCTCCGTAAAGGCACTCATACTGTGCATTGACAGACCAAATACCAGAACCGCCGTAGCAAGTCCGCAGCACAGCGTGACAAGACATTTCTCTATCTTATCCGTGATAATGAGCACAAACATCACTATAAAAATGGTGAGTGCCAGAATCTTTGCTATCATCATAGCTCTTTCCTCCGTTAAATCTTTAAGTACTACCGAGCTATTATACACTAGTAAATCCATAATGTCACGTTAGAAAAGCAAAGTTTTACCATTTATTTCCCGCATTTTGGGACAGGGGTCTGACACCGGCGTCCCAATGCTGGGACACCGGTGTCAGACCCCTGTCCCAGCCTATTTGTCCCTATCCTCATCCTTCTGCGGCAGGCTTCCATAGTCATCCGATTTTTTGAACTCCCCATACGCATCATCATAAGCCGCCATCAGTTCCGCTCTGGCAGGATCATCCTCCGGTATGCGCGACACCGCATCCGTATACAGCTCCTGCGCCTCCTCCTTGGATTTACAGCATTTAAGCTGTGCCTCAAGCGCCTCCCTCTGTGCCTGTATGCGCGCCACCTTCATATATGTGACCGGGTCATACCTTCTAAGGTATGCCAGCTCATCCTGTGTGAGCTTCTTCCCACTCTGTATCTTGGCATATATCTTCTTTATGAATCTCTCCCTCTGCGCATCCGTCATCCCCGCCGTCGGGTCAAGGTAGTCCTGCACCGCAACTCGCAGCATATCCATTCTTGATGAATATGCTGCCGGCCTGGAAGCCTGCATCGGCTTGTCTCCATTTGACGAATTTTTCCCAAACACCGTCTTCAGCTTGTCAAATGCAGTCCGGCCATCACCGCTTACACTTGTCTTAAGGCTCTTAAGATTTACATATACATTCTGTGACATAAGTCTCCTCCTCAAATGCAATATTTGATTGAATTGTCTTCTCTGTAAAAAAAATGGACAGCACAACTAGATCGTGCTGTCCGTAGCTTTCTTATACATCCGTGTATATATATGTCAGATTTCATATCTACATATAATATATATCGGATGTTATAAGCGTAAGCTTATATTAGTTTTGACAATAAATGATATTTGCAATCCGCTCTGCTGCTCTGTCAATACTGCTTTCTCCTCATAACTCTCATGCTGCACATAACAGATACGGCAAGAATTATCATCGTAGCCGCTGCCACTCCAATTATTACATACAACGGCTTTATCCCGTCAACCGCTTTTATGACCTCTGCCACCTTCTGCTCCACATCGCCGACAACTCTGTCCATCACATACACACTTGCAATAACGGCACCAATCAGAATCATAATAAATATTCTTGATTTTGAATTTCCGAACCTGAGCTGCACGGGTATTAGAAATGATTCTATAATCACAATAATCGGCAATACCGCAGCAGCAGCTATGAGCATATCCGATGTCACTACAGCAGTTCCTCTTATGCCTGTGCCGATAAGGAAAAATACCATTGTAACCAGTCCTGCCGCAATTCCGCCTGCCATGCAGAACATATACTTCTCATACACATAATCCTTATATGTAACCGGAAGTGTCATGATATAGCTGTATCCGTTGTCAGCCTCATCAAAGCTTATCGTACTCACCGAAAAAATTGTCCCGAAAATGGTCATATATGGCAGAACCATATCAATACTTCCCGAAAAACTCATCATGAGTGCCATAAAGGCAACCACTATCACCATCTGTTTATTTCTCAAAATCAGCCTGATATCTTTCTCAAAAAGTCCTGCCATCACATTTTCCCTCCCGAATACATAAGAATCAAGTCATCAATTCCGCCTTTTTCAACAACCATACCCGGATAATTCTCCACATAGAACTGCTTCTCATTTGTAAAGCATGAATATCCGAAGCTTTCCTTATTTGCCTTTAAAATATATGTCTTGTCAAGTTTTTCATAAGCCGCTTCATCGACCTTAAGCACTGCATATTTGTCAAGAAGTACATCTGTATCCTCGTGAAGCACTACATTGCCATCATGAATCATGTATATGTCATCGCATAACCCTTCAAGATCGGTAGATATGTGGGACGTGATCAATATGCTGCTGTCAGGTCTTTTTTCCATATAATCGCGCAGCATATCGAGGAGCCTGTTTCTTGCGTCAACATCAAGCCCGGCTGTCGGCTCATCAAGTATGAGCAGCCTCGCGTTATGGCTGAGTGCCACCAGCATTCTCAGCTTTGCCCTCATACCTGTTGAAAAATCCTTTATGTTCTTATCCAATGGTATTCTCAGCCTATCACACCGGCTTCTGAACTCTCCTTCATCGAAATCATAATACAGCTTCTTCAGTATTCTGATTATGTCCTTCACATTCAGGTAAGTCGAAAAACCCGCCTCGGAAAGCGTAACACCCAGCTTCTGCTTATCCTTTCCGTTAAGCTCGCACGGCATTTTCCCAAGAACCGTTATACTTCCCGAATCCGGTCTTATAAGTCCGAGTATCAGCTTGATTGCCGTGCTCTTACCGGCTCCGTTCTTTCCCACAAGCCCCGTAATATAACCTTCCTGAACCTCCATTGATATGTCGAGTTCGAAATTCCCATACTTCTTTACAAGATTATCTGCTTTTATCATATTTCACTCTCCCTATCCTCTGCTCACAATCGTTCACTCTTCAATTATTATGGCAAACAACTCCTTAATCTCCTCATCGCTCATCCCGACTGCCCTCGCCTTCGCGACTGCATGGCAGAAATCTTCCTCCACCGCATGCCGTCTGGCTTCCACTGCAAGCTCCATGTCCGTAGCCGTGACAAAGGTTCCCTTGCCGTGAACTGTATTTACAAAATTCTCCTCCTCAAGCTTATCGTAAGCCTTCTTGACGGTAAGAGCACTTATCTTAAGCTCCCCCGAAAGCGTTCTGACAGAAGGAAGTGCTTCCCCCTCCTTAAGTCCGCCTGAGATTATCTCATTTTTAATCTGCTCCATGAGCTGCTCATAAATAGGTATCATGGATGAGTTGTTAAGTATAATATGCATATTATTCCATATTCCGAAAGCCTTTATAACAGCTTATACCCCTGCATGCTGCGGTATACCGGCAATAAGCAGTTGGAAAGTCTCATATTCAACCTTCACCTATATGTTCCGGAATCTTCTCCTTATTTTAAATTATTGTCTATTCATAACTGACATCAAAAATACTGAACAATTACAAATTTTCTGTGCTGCAGCGCTACATCACAAATATCCATTAATGTATAAACAGTATATAACAGTTGGTATCTGTTGTCAACTGTTATATACTGTTTATCTCGGAATATTTATTTAGAATATACACAATGCTGCTTAAGACACACAGCTGCTATCTTACTGCTAAAACCATACCATCATCCTGATGCGACAGGGGCTGACATCGGTTTTACTGATGGAAATGCTGAGCATTTTATTTCTTATAAACCAATTGACGGAAAATACCCAGAAATTTCCCCACCAGCATATAAACCGCATATATTAGCACTCCAACACAGAATGTCCCCATTGTCCATATAAAGAAATCCTTAAAAAACATTCCCATATTGTCATGCAGTGGTGTAATCCAGTCATGCATTTTCCATATTGAATAGACAAATTCATTATCATGGAGCAGATACACCATAAATGTAGAAGCTCCCAGATAATTGATTATCTTACTCTCAGGAATATTAATTCTCCTGAACAATTCAAATACTGCGGCCGCAAGTATTATAGGTACAAATTGATGATTTGCGTATAGAGGTATGGTCTGCAGAAATGCCCCTGCCTCGCCCACATTATAAGCCTGAATATTTTTCGCAGCCTCAATATAATAATTTCCGCACACAAACAGATTTATTAAAATAATTACAGCCACTAACGCCCATGCCCTTATTTTTTCAAATGGATTATATCTTCTGATAAATCCCCCCAATGAATACAGGAATATTCCTGTAAAAATAACTTCCAGACCCGTCACAAAATTTACAAGAATATATCTGCTATAATATAACGAAACCATAGCAAAAATAACAGCAAGAAACATTATATAATTCTTCTTATCCATCCTGCCCAATAAGTTGTTCAAAAATAGTTTTCCCAGAACGATTATTACAAAATAATAGCCAACAAACCATGAGAGATTATTAAATCCATTGAAATCAATTAATTCTAATGAAAGCTGTGGAAATTTATTATATGTAACAATAGCTGCCAGGCCAATAATTACAGCGGCAAATGCCAGTTGTGACAACAATTTTTTAGCCGTTTTTGTAAGGTCAACATTATTCCCCTTATGTGCCATAAAATATCCCGATATTATAATGAAAATGGCATTCCCCATCTGCCCCATCGGTGACACTAATACCAATACCAGCAATCGCATTGAGATATCGGGAGAATAAAATCCATTAGGACGTATGCTTATAAGCTGCTCATTTATACAATGACAAAAAACATGATATCCCACTATCATTATCATTGCAAACACTCTAAGAAGCTCAATACTTGTGTCTTTTTTGTTCACGTCAGCCTCCAAAAAACTTTTTTTTTCATTCTACCACCCTGCCTCTCTCACGGCAAGTTTTTTTCCTTAATACTGATTATTTGTTTATTCCCATTTATATACCCTTTCATACTACAAGCAATGCCTGCAGTACTGCCACCAGTAAGTAGTTTGAAAATTTTATTTTCAAACTTAATCCTCCCGTATTACTTATGCCATCCCGGAATCGCAAATTCCGGTGCCCCAACACAAAAAGCCCAAATGTGCCTGAATCTAAGCACACCTGAGCTTTTCTCATAACATAATTCCCTGTTGGGACACCGGTGTCAGACCCCTGTCCCAGATTATTCTCCTACCCTGTTGAGTGTGAAATCATCAACTGTGCCCCAACTTCCGCCGTTACACTTCATCCTTACGCCGACAACAATCGTGTCTCCCGTGAGCTTAATATCGGTTACAGCCGGCTCCTTCCAGTCAGCATAGCCCGTCAGCTCGAACTGCTGTGTGTACTCCTGTCCATCCGCAATCGCATACAGCTCAAGCACGGATGAACTTAACATATCTCCACCCTGTGAGAAAGCTGATAGCTGATAGGTTCCCGGCTCAAGTCCTGTAACCTCCTGCTCAATGGAGAAATCCATCTCACTCGCCGACCAGAAGTGGAATGCGGTCTCACCCGTCCTGGCATCCTTGGCGTTGACCTGATAATCTGTAGGGTTTTCTTTTCCATTGTATGTAACCTTCCACATGGAAGTGTCGGAATCCTCAAAGCCAGAGTTTACTACATAATTTATAAGCTTAACCTCAACATTTGCGACAACCGTTCTGTACTCCTCATCAAGCTCCTCGTCCTGAAGAATACCCTCTACCTTATAGCTTCCTCCGATATTGGTGTCTATCGCTGCAGTCTGTTCTGCATCCCATACAACCGAAACCTCCCTGTTGGCTGTCTTATCATTGTAGACAACCTGTGCTGTCTCAGGCAGTGCCAGCTCAGCTCCCACATTGCAGGATACCTCAACGTCAGGAACCTTTTCAACCGCAAGCGGTGCCGTTGCCCCATACTTTAACTCCCTGAATACCTTGAGTGAGTCGAGCGGATGTCCGGTAAAATCAAACATTGCCTGATTATCCCATGAACAGCCGCCGTAATACTTACCTGCGTCCTTAGGATCATAGGAGCCTGAATAGCTGCTCGCCCAGCCGCTTCCATATTTCTCCCAAATTGATGAGTTATCAGCGTCAGCAGGTCCCACAGGAATCCATGTTCCTTCCCAGTAGAACACACCCATTATATCCGCTTCATCTGCTGCCGCACATATATCACGAAGCATATCTGCCTGTCCCTGGACAGTTGCATCATACCCATCCACAAGGTCGCCGTCACCGGATACACTGTTTCCGCTTCCGTCACCATCCTCTGTGGTATAACAATATGAAGTCTCTGCAATCACAACCTTCTTGCCGTAGGTGTCCTGCACATATTCTGCCATCTCCTGCATATTCTCCATCGAGCCATGCCAGAATGAATAGTAGGACATTGCAAAAATATCATAATCCACACCATATTTATCAAGGTCGGCCGTAATCTTCGCAACCTCACCCTGTTTATCAATGTCTGTGTAGTGGACAGCAACCTGAATGTCTTTTCCGGCAGCTTTTGAAACCTCACGCACTGCACTGCTGCCCGCCTTCAACAGCTCCGCAACCGAGGACATGAATGTCTCCCCTGACATTCCCTTATTGATTTCATTTCCTACCTGAACCATACATACATCGACACCGGCATTCAGAATATCTGTAAGGCTTGTCACCGTAAAATCATAGAGTGCATCGCTCTTCTGCTCAAGATTCATGCCCTTCCACGCCTTCGGAACATACTGCTTTGCAGGGTCAGCCCAGAAATCCGAATAGTGGAAATCTATGCATACCTTCATACCATACTGTGTCGCCCTCTTACCAAGCTCAATAGCCGTGGCAACATCATTGTTTCCACCGCCGTACCCATTTCCGTTCTCATCGTATGGGTCGTTCCATACACGAAGTCTTATGTAGTTGACACCCGCCTCGGCAAGCGTCTTGAACACATCCTGCTCCTCACCGTCAAAGCCATAGTACTTCGCACCGCTGTTCTCAACCGCAAGCACCGCGGAGGCATCCATTCCTCTTATAAAATCATCGGAAATATCCGCTATCGGCTGAACAAATACGCCCGACTCCTCCGGTCCGTCCGGCAATGCAAACGTCGTCACGTCAATCTTCTCGGGATTAATCTTGATTTCATCCGCCGTCTTTCTCTCTATAACCGGGAACTTAGTTTCTGTCTCCTGAGTCTCCTGTCCATCCACACTGCTCTCACCAACCTGAAGATTGTCGGACGAACTTGTATTGTTGTCATTGCCGGCACTCTTAGCACATCCGGACAATGCTCCGGCGCAAAGGCTCATTGACAATGCCGTAACCGCCATTCCACTGCCTAATTTCTTTAAATTTCCGACTAATGCTTTTTTCAAATAAAATCTCATACTATTTCTTCCTCTTTTCTGAGTAATTTACTTATTGTTAATAGTAAATCTGCTTTTCGGTGAACTACATAGTCAATTAAGCAGCCTATGTTTCCATCTTGTTATCCTAAAATACACTTATATATGTCACTAATCCCGGGATAATTGGCTTCCCTCATAATCCATGAAATTGCACCCCACAACCTTTACATCATATATTGTAGGCTTATGAGCCTTCAAGTCCTTTACGACAACACTCTTCTTAGCCCCTATACATTGACAATCTATTATCCGTATATCCCTGAAAACCGGTATATCCTCATCGTTACCTGTCTTCTCATCTTCCACAACGTAATCCATAATGTTATGAACATAGTCCATATTAAGAATGACCGCCTCTTCCTTTATGTTGAGCATATTGACTCTTCGTATCTCAATATTTTCCACTATTCCTCCACGTCCAAGTGCACTCTTTATCCTCACACCGACATCCGAATTAACAAATGTGCAGTCTTCGACAAGCACATTGCTGACACCTCTTGACATTTCACTTCCGATGACAAAGCCTCCGTGGCTGAACCCTACATAGCAGTTATGAATATATATATCCTTTGATGGTCCTAATATCTTTCTAGCCTCTTTATTTTTTCCAGATTTAATGCATATTCCGTCATCCCCTACATTAAAACTGCAATGATGAATCTCAACACGCTCACATGAGTCTACATCTATTCCATCACCATTCTGTGCATAATAAGGGTTTGATATGACTGCATTTCTCACAGTCAAATCATGGCAAAAATAAGGATGGACATTCCATGCCGGTGAATTTTCCAAGGTCACATCTTCTATAAGTACCCTACTGCAATGTCTAAGACTTACCATAACAGGTCTGTAAAAATCATAATATTGTGAAGCTTTTTCTAATGCCTCCTCATCATCCGGATAGTATTCTCCAGCATTTCTTCCATCAAAAACAGTCTTTGTCGGCACCCATACGCCACCTTCACTACTTTCTATGACATACGGTGACTTTTCCAACAACTCATTCCACTGTCTTTTTGTCATTTTGAACTGCTTCACCGGTCTCCATTTATGACCGTTTCCATCTATTGTCCCTTTTCCTGTTATAGCAATATCCTTCGCATTGTCTGCATATATCATGGACTGCGTTCTTATTCGCTTAATGCCCTCATAATCTGTCACGATAAGCGGATATTCTTCCTTATTCTTGCTGAATGTTATAAGTGCATTATCCGATAAATGCAGCTCCACGCCGGACAATAGTTCAATCGGACCCGTCAGCCATATTCCATCCGGAACCAAAACCCGTCCTCCACATTCTGCCGCCGCACATATAGCATCCTTAAACATCTGTGTGTTCGATGTCACTCCATCACCTACGGCACCATAATCCCTAATGTCAAACATTATATCCTTGATGACCGGCAGGCTGACATCAAATTTTTCAAACATATTTTTTCCTCCTTGATGGCCATAATCCATTCTAAAGTTGAATTTCCAAAGCTTTCCACTTGGTACTCCAAAATTTTTTAACAGCATCTCTGATCAATGTATCATGATTATTTCGTATTTCTTATTCTCTTAAATTTACCTTTTTGTCGAAGCATTCAAGTCCGGCCATATTAAATCTTATCCTTCTGGCTTCTTTATCGATAAAATAACATCCGGGAACCATCACAACATATTCAACAGGATAATCGAACTTATTTCTTCCTGCTATTCTTAATTCATTTTCTACAATCTCAAGAACCTCCAACTCATTTCCCATTGAAAGATGTCCATTGCTTTCAACAACAACAGGGTCACCTGCTACGCTCTCTATCTTTATGATAGTCGATGCATGTGGTTTTAACACTCCTACACTTACTGTATCCCCCAGTTTAACCTTAGTGATGACTTTTCTATTATAGTACTCACACACAACAAGCTCATCCGTACATATTCCAAATTTTCCCGGTGTAATATATATTTCCTTTTCTTCATCATCACAAGCTTATGATAGATGTAGTCCCATTCAAGTGTCAATCTTCTCCCAGCCTTCATCAATCTGAAATACATCAAATGGAATCTGCTTTTTCTTCATAATCTCAGGATTTGTCTTAACATCCTCATATGTTACAGTCAGACCATAATAATACCATCTTCCCGAACGAAACAACCTGCTATCCTTGTGAAGTCCTAAGCGTTCAAGACTATCACACTCAAACATAACAAATTTATCAAGAAATATATCAACTGTCAGTATTATTTCTGATTTTATAATAATATTCTTCGTAGTTTTCTGTCGCTGCAGTCACTATTTTCTCGTATGTTAATCCATTATCCAGAACTTCTTTCACACTACCCTTCTCCTGAAACAACCTCATTATTAGTAAAGCGGACATTCGCAATCCGCTTTCGCTACTTGCTCATGAACGCAGTCGCTTTGCGAACTGTCAGTGGGAGCTTTTAACTCCCACTGACATAAGCATCCCCCTTATCCACCGCTTAGTGCTCTATGCACTTGAATCGGGGGATTGCTTATCCTGCGTTCAAAAAACCTTCCTTATTTAATTATAAAGGGAGCATTCTCTATTTTCAATCAATAAAAATTTTAATTAATTTCGTTATTTCTTTCGAAATATTCTAAAATGTATATTCCGTTTGAATTTCCGAAGAGGATGCACTTTTGCATCGGAATACTCACTAAAACGAAATGGTTGAGGCAGTCGCACCATTCATAATATCTGGTGCATAATGAATTTTAATTACCGACTTTTTCTTTAAAATTCTCTGGTTACTGTAAATTACACTTTATATAGTTTATAATTCCATCTATTCTTTTCACTCGTAAAAAAAGAGCTTCCCGATTTCTCGGAAAGCCCCATAAAATCTAGCTTTTTTGATACACTATCAATGATTACTCAATGATTGTAGCAACACGGCCTGAACCTACTGTTCTACCACCTTCACGATACTTTAATCCCGTTTTACCATACATTTTTTATGTTTTTCTATCCAAAATACAATGAAAAATGGCTAATTTACATGCTATATTTTTATTTGCCTGATTTCTTGGCACCGTTTTGGCACCGGAAGCCTCGTTCTAAATGCTTTGTCATCAACGCCTACTACTTCCTCTGTCATTTTCTTATTGCGCCCGTACGGTTACCATTTAGCCATTATTCTTCTCCTTTTACCTGAATACTTATTGTCTGCTCCGATATTCCATCTGTACTTACTGAAACATGAATTTCTCCCTCTTCATAACCAGCTCGTACAGCTATTAATGCTCTACCGCGATATGTTGTGTAGATACCTGAAATGAAACTGTTCTCTGTATTAGGTACAGCTGAGCCAAATCCCTGAAGAGTCCCTGCTCCGGATATCTGTACACTTATTTCTGTATCTGCATTCATTTTTAGGATTCCATTTTCTCCAACTAAGCTCAGCTCGATAAAGCAAAGATCCTGCCCATTTGGCCTAAGCTGCTTTTTTTCTGCCTCTAATTTTAGAATTGTATTTCCGGTAGCTGACTGCAACGCTGTTCTGCCAATTTCCTTACCGGTTGCATCCAAATTAACCGCTTCGATTTTTCCAGGAATGTATTTCACATTTTTGAATATTGCCTTTCCTTTCTTTACTTTCTTTTTACCAAGACTTCTTCCATTTAAAATTAGTTCAACCCTTGCTCCAGAGGCATATATAGTTATGTTGGTCTTGTTTCCGTCACAGTCTTCCCATGACCAACTCTCAACGCAATCTGTATTGCGCCACATAGACATTGCTCTGGTATACTCAGGGAACTGCATTGGGTCAACTCCTATTGCTGGTTCATCCTGTAATCCCCAAATAATTTTATTCCATGCTACTTCAGCCTGTGGAGTTCCGCAGATATCAATTACACCGCTTCCAGAGATGATCGGAAGTCCCTTATATGCATTTTCCTTTGTTTTCTTATGTATATATCGTATAGTTCCGAGACCTGTCTCTCCTAAGTAATCCCACCCAGTCCACATAAAGTCACCTATTAAATTAGGGATAGCTTTCACTAATTTCCAGTTACCATACAGTGTTTTAGGTAATGTTTCTGAACCTACAAAGCATTTATCCGGTCTTGCCTTGCTTTCCTTCTGATATCTAGAAGTAGCATAATTATATCCAGCAATATCCAATATTGGAGAAAGTGAATCACAGACTCTGTCCGCTGCTTTTGACGAAGCCATTTTGTCAATCAGTCCCCCCATTTTATTCATAAGTACATTGTAAAAAGCACTAGTCGGCATAGAATCCATGCTCTGACTGCCATTCTTATTATCGCTATCAGAATAAAGACCTTTACCTTTTTGAGCCATTCCTGTAAGAAGTAAGTTCACCCCACAGGTAACAGGTCTGGTTTCATCGAACGCTCTGACATAATTTGCAATTTCATCACAAAGCTCCTGTCCTTTAACTGTGCCGAGTTCAGAAATTTCGTTTCCGATTGAATACATAATCACTGATGGATGATTATAATCCGTCTGGATCATAGATTCCACGTCCTGCTTCCACCATTTCAGGAAGTTCTCATTTGCCTGATCATATGGGTTCTTATGCACGAGCCAGTAATCCCAAGTCTCGTCCATTACATATATTCCAAGCTCGTCACACGCCTCGAGCAAATGTGAAGAAATCGGGTTATGAGAGCTTCGAATGGCATTAAATCCAGCTTCTTTCAGTATTTTGGCACGGCGATACTCTGCATCCCTGAAACTGCATGCTCCAAGAATACCGTTATCATGGTGAACACATGCTCCACGGAGTAAAGTATTTTTACCATTTACAAAGAATCCATTACCATTCCATACAAGCGTTCGAATTCCAAATCGCTTCGTTACAGAGTCCAATGACTTTCCTGATTCAATTAACTCTACCTTGCATGAATAAAGAAAAGGGCTCTCCTCATCCCATGTTTTTGCATTAGGAATTTTCAAGGTTACATCATTACCATTTCCCTCAGCCACTACTACATTATCTTCATATACCGATACATGTACACTACCTGTTCCATGCATTTCTGTTTTAATATGGACAGTATCATTATTGGTTGTGGAAATTCTGACTCCATCAGGTAAAATGTACGATTCTCCTGCTGTAAGAAGGTTTATATTCCTATATATTCCAGCACCGGAATAATATCTGGTATTCGGTGTATCTGCGTTATCCGCAATAATTTCAATTTCATTTTCTCCAGAATGAAGATGCTCGCTAAGTGATATGTAATATGCTGCATATCCATATGGTCTCTCATCTATCATTTCACCATTTAATAGAATTTTTGAGTTCTGATAGATGCCCTCACAGTGCATAATCACATTCTTATTTTCTTCATCATGGTTGAATTTCTTCTTATATGAATATTTTCCTCCACCGAAATAGGCACATGCTCCACCCGATGGATTTGATTTATCCCTATTTTCCATAAGCATAGCATCATGAGGGAGATTTACAATCTGCGCCTCAGCACTTTTGTCACTGTGAAATTCCCATCCCCTATTAAAATCCCTGATTTTCATTTGGCCCTCCTAAGTGTTTTATTTAATTGTGAGTTATTATAGAATATATATTTTCATTGTTTCCTATTGTGTTTTATTATAAATAATGTATAATTGAAAAAACACGCCATAATCAAGCATAAATTCATATTTTACAACATATTCAATAATGGAGGTATTATGTTTTCTATTTTAGATACCAATATGTCACAAAAACATTATTTGGGAATGGCTTCTGGGGTATTAAACCAGCTTCCATTTAATGAAATAATTAAAATCATTCCTGAACAGCATCATCTGGATGACCCTTTTAATCTGTACTTCTCAACCTATCATCCTGATTCATCGGAGACTGCACTCATCATTATGCAATCATCGCCCATACAAAATATGTATATAACACTGAATGCAAAAGAAATGGAAATACAATCTCGTATGTCCACACTACACCGTCACGACTTTTACGAATTAATGTTTGTAATAGATGGTGATATTTACCAGAATATAGAAAATCTCCGACATTACTATCCTCAAGGCAGTTGCTGTCTAATGAATAAAAATGTCTTTCATCAAGAAGAATACAGCGGTTATCATCGAATTGCCTTTTTACAGTTTTCTGAAGAATACCTGTTACAGCTGATGGAAGCCCCTCGATATTTCACTAAAAAAGAGAATATCAAATCCAATCTACTCAATGATTTTCTTAATACCAATCATAAAAAGAATTATTTTTCAGATAAGAATTATATAGATTTTATCCCATTGGAAACACCCATGTGGATTAATCAGAACATTCATGACCGATTTGAAAAAATATTATGGGAAATCCAGTCACCTTCTATGGGATCTACGTTTCGCATAAATGCACTGATGCTTGAACTCATCAGCTTACTTTTTGATAATAAACATTACCACAATATGCCTATACACTTTACCTCTAGCGCCGAGCAGGAGCTTTTTGATTCTATTACCAGATTCCTTGTGCAGCATAATGGTCGTGTGAGCCGCAAAGAATTAGAGACACATTTCCACTATTCTGGAGATTATCTATATAAGATTACTCAAAAATTCACTGGGCTTTCGCTATTTGATTATGGTATGAAATTCTGCATGCAGAAAGCGTGCGATTTACTCATCACAACCGCTATGCCGATTGCAGATATTTGCCAGCAGCTTAGTTTCAGTAATCAAACCTATTTCTTCAAGAAATTCAAGGAATACCATGGGATGAGTCCGGCAAAGTACAGGAAGTTGAACCGATTGCAAAATTAATAGCCAAAAATATACTTCGCCTGTTCAACTCCCGCTTCACCCAATTGATGATACTGAAAAAGTAGAAAATACGGTCTATTCACGCGCACCTGCGCCATTATGGTCATTGTTACCGGATTTCTCCCACAGATTTCCGGAAAACAATATTGCATAGGGATGATCTCTAAAGCAAGTTCATCACAACGGTCATTTTCCGCTTTCGACAACAAATTCAGAAAATCCTTCCATAAAAAGTGCGTCTCCTTCCTGCTGTGTTTTTATCGAATCGGCCTTCCAATAAACATAATGTATGTCTCAAAGGTTGAAATAAGGTAAAATAAACGTCATAGCATAAAAAGATTTTGATGTTCCCCTAGCCTCTGCCACCGGATCAACAGAGGTTCATACACATGAGACAATCGGAATTTTTTAATCTCTTCTGGAGCTTCTTCTATCATCATATACTTCTGATTCCCCCGGTCAAGGTGCTGACTACGGCGGCAGCCAGTAAAATCAGCAGCATTTGATCCTTGAGCTGGAGGAAAAAGTGTTTCAAAAAGCCCGGCTTTTCCGCTTCCTTTAATTTATTTATCTCGTATTTTCCTTGGCGGGTCTGCGCCTGTCGGGAGGTCAATCCCGTTGGGCTGGTTGACAGCTCCCACAGCATTTCTTCGGCGGATGATTTATAATAATCCGTCATTTCTGCGTCTCCTTCCCAGTAGAGTAATCGATCTTTTTTATTTCTGCAAGTCGCTCTCATCAAAAACAACCGGAATATATTTGTTGTTCATTGTATCCGACATATATAATTTCTGATAAATGAGATTCCCTTCCCATTTAACACCCCGACCTTTTCCCAGTTCTACATTTCCATATATTTTATCATAATATCCTTTTGAACCAATCACTATAACATAGTCGGCTCTATTTATACTATTTTCCATCCATCTTGGCCAACCTTCAGAAGGAGCCTCTTCATACTGATCCAGAATAGCATCAATTCCTTCTCTTCTCAATTTGTTAGCAAAAGAAAGTACTTGATCTGCAAATGATAATGAATCTTGTGAATAACTTATAAAAACAATGGGGTTCTCTTGTTGTGACATTACTCTCACCTCCAAATCTCTATTGAACTTCATTTTGTCTCAGCGCTATTTACAATCTTCATATTTCTAATCATATCATCTAACTTAACCAAATGGTCATAAACGCACTTTATATCAGCACGTTCGAACTCCTTTTGTTCATCTTCGAAATGGGTTCCTTTATTCAGGACGCGCCAATTCCCAGCTTCTTTAAGACTCTTGAGTTCTGCATTAATGTCTTCCATACCTTTTATCTTACTAGTTTTCTTAATCAAACCATCCACTATAGAACTTAAATCTGGTAAACTCTTGGGACTTCTCATCCCTACAGATATCGTCGCATCTGAAGATTTAGCAATTAAATTCCACAGATTATATGAAATACACTCCATTGCTTGTCGACATTTTGAAGCAGCATCTTTTGTTTCATTTTTATTGTACTTATCCTCTGCAGCCATCAATGGCGTTTTTGAATCAGAGTATTCTACTATTACACCTCGTTCCTCTAATGAATCTGCCGGAATAAATTTATACACAATAGCATTTTCTTTTACTCTCTTTTGACCTAACTTATCTTGCAATTTAAAAATGAATTGGTCTCCGTGTGTGGACAATATAATCTGTATATTTGCAAAATCGGCATGATTCATCAACAAATCCGCTACACCATTTCTATGATCATCATCAATGGCATTTACAATATCATCGAATATAATAAAATTCAGATTATCATGCACGGCTTTAGCCAAAAGAATTGACAAACCTAAAATTTTGATATGCCCCTCGCTTAAAACTTGTAATGCCTCCGATGTGCTACCATCGGCAAAAGTGATATACATCTTGTCAGAGGTTGCATCCGGTAAAATCAATTCCCCTATCTTTTCAAAATCTGCATCATCTTGATTGATCGTATTATAATAATCGACAATTCTCTGTTCTAAATCCTGTGCTATCTGTCTCGGTAACTCATTATTATAATCAATCAGACTACCAATTATCTTATTATAAGCCTCTATAATTTTGGCGTTGAATTCACAGATTCTTTTTTCTTCCTGAATTTTCTTTATTGTTTCCGAACTTTGTTCATCAAATTCTTTTATTTCTCTTTGGCAATTCTTTATTATCTGTTCTTTTTCAATCATCTGAGTTCTTAATGTAACAAGCGAATTTCTTATAGCACTAAGTTCTGCAACTTGTTGATTATATTCAGCGTTTGATTTGCTTGCCACCTTATTATATTCTTCTATTTTGTTTCGAGCAACTATCCTGTCAAATTCCTGGAATTCTTCCGTCATATCCTTAAGCAGTACTTTAATTCTTGATTCCTTAACACCTGCAATACTTTCGAATTCATAAGCTTTATACCACTTATCAGGCTGCATAGCATTCAAAATAGCATCGTATTTTTCCTGTGTTTTTTTCGTCACTTTTTTTCGCCACTTTTTTTCGCCATTTTTTTTCGCCACCTTTTTCACAAAAGAAAGTGACAGCACCGTTCTATCCGGATCAAATCTCTCTTCAATCACCGGTTCTTCCCAGCCTTCATCTGCCCAAACATTAAAAATATTCGGTACACCACTTCCGGCACGTTCACCGATATTGATAAGATTAAACATTTTCATAAGAGCCTTCTGCCACTTGATAATATCCACAGCAGTAATCTCGTTCATCTGCTTTTCACCAAAGTAAGGAATGATTTTGGTTTCAAATAGTGTCCGCTTCGTAATTATAGAACGCTCCTTCAATCTCGGTGCCTTATCCTCAAAGTACACTTCCACAAAGGAAGCAAACTTCATATCCATACTGGCACTCTGCTTATGTAAAAAATCACGTTCCCACTGCTGGGCATCCTTCTTAGTAGCGAATCCGCGTTTCATCTTGGATTTACTCTCACCAAGCCAATCCTTATAGTTGCACTTACAAAACCAGGTGTTTCGTTTCTCCTCCTTATAAACCGGCATACTCATTACCTCTCTTTCTTGTAGCCGCCACACCCGGAATTACTCCGGGTGTGGCTTATTCAGTTATCAAAGTTCATCTATTGTGCTTCGCCATATCCGTAGCACTTTTTCTCAAAATAGGCTCTCGGAACGGAACCCGCCTTGGTAAAATAACCCTGTGCTTTCAGTTCCTTATTCCATCCACGGATAACTGCGTAAGCGGTTGATTCTGCAATTCCCAGAAGTTCTGCAACTTCCTTAGCAGATAAATAGCGTTTCGTCATACTCCTTCCTCCTTTCCACTAAAACTTATATATGCTCTTGCACATGGCACTCACCTCCCGTATCTAATTAGTAACTATATTGTTACTGTTTGTGTTTTGATTATACAGTAACATATATGTTTCTTTCAAGGGATGAACGAAAAATATTTATTACTTATAAAAAATGCCTCTTTTTATAGAAATTATTTCCCCATACACCCAGTTCTCCATTCTGTCCTTAATTCAGCACTTTTTTATTGCCATACAGTAACATTTATGTTATTGTATTATCAGAAACGATATTGTTACTATTATAAAATTGGAAGGAGTTACACGATGGCTATTGGTGAACGAATAAAACGGATTAGAAATTTCCGCAAACTGACGCAGGCACAGCTCGGTGAAGCTGTGGGCTTATCCGACGTGCGAATCCGTCAGTACGAAATCGGCAATCGCACACCCAAGGAAGATATGATACAGGAGCTGGCAAAAGCCTTAAACTGTAATTACCGCTCCATCTACGAACCTTCCCTCTACGCAGCGGAAGATGTAATGTATGCTCTCTTTGAACTGGATGAGCACTACAATATGCCCCTCTATGAAGTAGCAAACCCTGAGGACCCTACTGAGAAACATATCGCTGTTGGTTTTGATTATTCTTTGCTGGATGATTTCCTGAATACCTGGAAAAAGAAAAAAGAGGACTTAGCCTCCGGTAAAATTACCAAAGAAGAGTATTTTGAATGGAAGATTAACTGGCCGCGCGCTGAAGATTAGAAACACGTGTATCACGCGCGTATCACAAGCCCCTTTTGAGTGAAGAACTTGAAAAGGGCTTTTTCTATGTTCGTTAATCTTCCCTAAAGAAAAGAAAGCCGCAACTCCTCATAAAATGAGGAATTGCGGCTTGTATTTAAGTTTCTATGATACGAAATCAAAGATTACTCAATGATTGAAGCAACACGGCCTGAACCTACTGTTCTACCACCCTCACGGATAGCGAAAGTAAGACCCTGCTCCATAGCGATTGGGTGGATGAGCTCGATTGTCATCTCAACGTTATCGCCAGGCATGCACATCTCTGTGCCGGCTGGAAGCTCACAAACACCTGTAACGTCTGTTGTTCTGAAGTAGAACTGTGGACGATAGTTGTTGAAGAAAGGTGTATGACGTCCACCCTCTTCCTTTGTTAAAACGTAAACCTGAGCTGTAAACTTCTTATGGCAAGTTACAGTACCCGGCTTAGCGAGAACCTGTCCTCTCTGGATCTCTGTTCTCTGGATACCACGGAGAAGAGCACCGATGTTATCACCAGCCTGAGCCTCATCAAGAAGCTTACGGAACATCTCGATACCGGTAACAACTGTCTTCTTCTTATCCTCATGGATACCAACGATCTCAACTTCCTCATTAACATGAAGAACACCACGCTCAACTCTACCTGTAGCAACTGTACCACGGCCAGTGATTGTGAAGATATCCTCGATTGGCATAAGGAATGGCTTATCTGTAGCACGCTGTGGATCTGGGATATAGCTATCAACTGTATCCATAAGCTCCATGATCTTGTCGCCCCAAGGTCCCATTGGATCCTCAAGAGCCTTAAGAGCAGAACCCTTAATGATAGGACAACCTGTGAAGTCATACTCCTCAAGCTGCTCTGTGATCTCCATCTCAACTAACTCAAGAAGCTCCTCATCGTCTACCATATCACACTTGTTCATGAATACAACGATGTAAGGAACGCCTACCTGACGTGAAAGAAGGATATGCTCCTTTGTCTGAGCCATAACACCGTCAGTAGCAGCAACTACAAGGATAGCGCCGTCCATCTGAGCAGCACCAGTGATCATGTTCTTTACATAGTCAGCATGACCTGGGCAGTCAACGTGTGCATAATGTCTCTTCTCTGTCTGGTACTCAACGTGAGCTGTAGAAATTGTGATACCTCTTTCTCTCTCCTCTGGAGCCTTATCGATGTTCTCGAAATCTACCTTCTCGTTACCAGGAACTCTCTCAGCTAATACCTTAGTGATAGCAGCTGTTAAAGTTGTCTTACCGTGATCTACGTGTCCGATTGTACCAATGTTACAATGTGGCTTAGTTCTGTCAAATTTAGCCTTTGCCATTTTGAATGTCCTCCTTAAAAATGCTCCCTTATGGGAATAATCAGCTTTTTTTATTATATTTCATATTCGAAATATTTTCAACTCTTTTTTTCAAGTTCAGCCCAATAAATGGCGATTTACACCATTCATTGGGTTAAAACCTGTTATAAATATAATTTTTATCGCTAAAAATCAATTTATTTTATACAAAATCAGATTTAGCGGCTCATTTTACAGCGAATAGCTTCACTGCAAAATTCACTTTGCAGGCAAAGCATTACTGCATATATGATGTGATATTCCTCACTTCACTGCACTAATTTTATTCACTGCTAAATATTACTTAGCTGCGAAATATTACTTCGCATGAGCTGCAACAACCTTCTCCTGAACGTTCTTTGGAACCGGCTCATACTTCTCGAAGAACATGGAGTAGTTACCACGTCCCTGAGTGGATGAACGAAGCTCTGTTGAGTAACCGAACATCTCAGCAAGTGGTACCATAGCTGTTACCATCTTACCGCCGCCGATATCGTCCATGCTCTGGATCTGTCCACGCTTAGCGTTAAGGCTTCCGATTACATCTCCCATGTACTCCTCAGGCATAGTAACCTCAACCTTCATGATAGGCTCAAGAAGAACCGGGGCAGCCTTAGCCATAGCATCCTTGAATGCCATGGAACCGGCGATATGGAATGCCATCTCGGATGAATCGACTTCATGGTAGGAACCATCGTATACATCAGCCTCTACACCAAGTACAGGGAAACCTGCAATGATACCGGCCTTAGTAGCCTCCTCGATACCTTCGCCAACGGCTGGGATGTACTCCTTAGGAATAGCACCACCGACAACGGAGGATGTGAACTTGAATGTCTCCTCGCCGTTTGGATCCATTGGTCTGAAGTGAACCTTACAATGTCCGTACTGTCCACGACCACCGGACTGCTTAGCGTACTTAGAATCAACATCAACAGCCTTAGTGATTGTCTCCTTGTATGCAACCTGAGGTGCACCAACATTAGCCTCAACCTTAAACTCACGAAGAAGTCTGTCTACGATGATCTCAAGATGAAGCTCACCCATACCTGCGATGATTGTCTGTCCTGTTTCCTTATCTGTATGTGCTCTGAATGTAGGATCCTCTTCAGCAAGCTTTGCTAAAGCCTCACCCATCTTACCCTGAGCATCCTTTGTCTTAGGCTCGATAGCAAGCTCAATAACAGGCTCCGGGAACTCCATGGACTCGAGGATAACCGGATGCTGCTCGTCACAGATTGTATCACCTGTAGTTGTGAACTTAAGTCCAACTGCTGCTGCGATATCTCCAGAGTAAACCTTGTCAAGCTCCTGTCTCTTATTAGCGTGCATCTGAAGGATACGTCCAACACGCTCCTTCTTGTCCTTAGTTGCGTTAAGTACATAAGAACCTGAGTTCATAGTACCTGAATATACTCTGATGAATGCAAGCTTACCAACAAATGGATCAGCCATAATCTTGAATGCAAGAGCTGCGAACGGCTCCTCATCAGATGACTTTCTCTCTACCTCGTTGCCGTCAAGGTCAACGCCCTTGATAGCAGGTACATCGAGTGGAGATGGCATATACTCGATAACAGCGTCAAGAAGCTTCTGAACGCCCTTGTTCTTGTAAGCTGAACCACAGCATACAGGAATAGCACGGCACTCACAGGTAGCCTTTCTTAATGCCTTCTTGAGTTCCTCAACGGATGGCTCTTCACCCTCAAGGTATGCCATCATGAGCTCATCATCAAGCTCGCAGATCTTCTCTACTAACTCTGTATGATAAAGCTCTGCATCCTCCTTCATGTTCTCAGGAATCTCGCCAACAGTTATGTTGTCACCCTTCTCATCATTGTAGATGTAGGACTTCATCTCAAAGAGATCGATGATACCCTTGAACTCGTCTTCCTTACCGATAGGTAACTGAAGAACGATTGCATTCTTCTTTAAACGATTCTTAATCTGGTCTACACATGCGTAGAAGTTAGCACCAAGTATATCCATCTTGTTGATGAATGCCATTCTTGGTACGTTGTATGTGTCAGCCTGACGCCATACGTTCTCGGACTGTGGCTCAACACCACCCTTAGCACAGAAAACGCCTACTGCACCATCAAGTACACGGAGAGAACGCTCAACTTCTACTGTGAAGTCTACGTGTCCCGGAGTATCGATGATGTTGATACGATGCTCTAACGCACCCGGCATTGGCTTAGTTTCCTTCTCTAAGGTCCAGTGACATGTTGTAGCTGCAGATGTGATCGTGATACCTCTCTCCTGCTCCTGTGCCATCCAGTCCATGGTAGCAGTACCTTCATGAGTATCACCAATCTTATAGTTAACACCGGTATAGTAAAGAATACGCTCTGTTGTTGTTGTCTTACCAGCATCAATATGAGCCATAATACCAATGTTTCTGGTTCTCTCTAATGGATATTCTCTTCCAGCCAAGGTTTTTCCTCCTTAAATACTTAGAAACGGTAGTGAGCAAATGCCTTATTTGCTTCAGCCATTTTATGCATATCTTCTTTTCTCTTTACAGCAGAACCTGTATTGTTTGCTGCATCAAGAATTTCGTTTGCAAGTCTTTCTTCCATGGTCTTTTCGCCTCTCTTACGAGAAAACATTACTAACCAACGAAGACCAAGTGTCTGACGACGCTCCGGCTTAACCTCAAGAGGTACCTGGTAGGTAGCTCCACCAATACGTCTAGCCTTACACTCAAGTAATGGCATGATATTGTTCATTGCCTCATCAAATACGTCTAATGCAGACTTCTGTGTTTTTTCTTCAACTCTGGCGAATGCACCGTAAACAATCTTCTGAGCTACGCCCTTCTTACCATCTAACATAACGTTGTTGATAAGCTTGGTAACTACCTTATTGTTGTAAACGGGATCTGCCAGTACATCTCTTTTTTGAATATGTCCTTTACGTGGCACGGTTCTTCCCTCCTTAATTATTGAATGGCTTACGCCATTGCTTGATTAAATCAACGGTACTCACATTTTAAAACTTGTGTTCGCGCGGTTTTCTATTTTAATAAGGTATTAAATCAGAATCCCAACACTAATTAGTTTCTGTGGTACAAGGCAAACAAATGAATTATTTACCTGCTTTAGGTCTCTTTGCTCCGTACTTGGAACGAGCCTGCTTTCTGTTAGCAACTCCTGCAGTATCAAGTGTACCTCTGATGATGTGGTATCTTGTACCAGGTAAGTCCTTAACACGTCCGCCTCTGATAAGAACAACACTATGCTCCTGTAAGTTGTGGCCTTCTCCTGGGATGTAGCTTGTTACTTCCATACCGTTGGAAAGACGAACTCTGGCGATCTTTCTAAGAGCTGAGTTAGGCTTCTTAGGTGTTGCTGTCTTAACTGCTGTACAAACGCCTCTCTTCTGAGGAGCAGATGTATCTGTTGCTTTCTTCTTTAAGGAGTTGTATCCTCTCTGAAGTGCAGGTGCAGTTGACTTCTTAACTGATTCCTGACGTCCTTTTCTTACTAATTGGTTAAATGTTGGCATTCTTTTCACCTCCTGTTATTCTAAATCAATGCCAAACGGGCAGCATACGTTCTATACGCATGCTAGATTATTATACTTTCATCATTTCAAAAAGTCAATAAATTTTTCTTCAAAATCTGATAAAAAACTTGTAAAACGATTTATCTTTTATAGAAACGCTATACATTTGATTCACTTCATATTATAATATAGTAAAGAATAATTCGGGAGGGTGATAAATCCATGATGAAAAAGAACAGGATATTAATTTCGCTGTTTTCCATAGCTTCTTTACTTCTTATGTCGTGCGCACAAAATGGAACAGCCTCTACGGTTAGTCAGGATGTTCGTTTAGACGATGAACCGGTCGCTTTTGCAGATAGTTCTGCCTCTTCCAGTGCAAGAGATAATACTCCTGCCTGTCTGGTTCCTGCCGCATCCGGCAAGACCACTTACGGCAATTCCCTTGCTCTGATAGATGCTTCCAATACATCGGAAGGTTATATTATGGTAAATTATAAGGGCAGTAATCCCAAGGTAAAATTACAGATTACAGGTTCCGATGGTGTGACCTACACTTATAGTCTTCACGGTGGTTATGAGACTTTTCCTTTATCCGCAGGCTCTGGCAGTTATAAAGCAGCTGTATACGAAAATGTTACCGGTAATCAGTATTCTACTGCTTTTTCCCAGACTTTTACAGCCCAGATTACCAATACCTTTGGTCCCTATCTGTATCCGAACCAGTATGTGAATTTCAATGATAAGAGCCAGGTCGTTGCCGAAGCTGTTCAGCTTGCCGCCAACTGCGACACGGATCTTGATGTTGTGACCAAAGTCTATAATTATGTTACTACAAATATTACATACGATCATGATAAAGCAACTAATGTTCAGAGTGGCTATACCCCTGATGTAGATAAGATTCTTGCCTCAGGAACAGGTATCTGTCTGGATTATTCTGCTGTTATGGCAAGTATGCTCCGCAGTCAGGGAATTCCTACCAGATTGGAAGTAGGCTATGCCGGTACTGCTTATCATGCCTGGATCAGTACCCATATTACAGATATCGGCTGGGTAAATGGCATCATTCAGTTCGATGGCACAAGCTGGTCATTAATGGACCCGACTTTTGCAGCGAATTCCAGTGAATCTTCTCTCAAGAGCTTTATTGGAAACGGCAGTAACTACAAAACCAAATACGTGTATTGATCATATTTATAAATGGGGAATATATATGAAAAAAGTAAAAATGTTAAATAATGCTGAGCTGGCTTCTTTTTGCGGAGAACTGGCTCTGCTTCTCCCTGCTGGCATCACTCCATATGATGCCATTCTTTGTATGCAGGAGGATTCATCTTCACCGCAGGCTTTAGAACTTTTAAATGCAATCGCCTCCTCTCTTCAGAATGGAATGACTTTCTGTGAGGCATTGTCATCTACTGAAGTTTTTCCTGAATACGTGGTTTCCATGATTCTTTTAGGTGAACAATCCGGTAATCTGGATATTATTATGCGCAAGCTTGCTTCCTATTATAAGCAGCAATGCGAGATATCCGATTCCATCCGCAGTGCCGTCAGTTATCCGCTCATTATGATTGCACTCATGCTGCTGATTCTGATTGTTTTATTAACGAAGGTACTTCCTGTTTTCCAGCAGGTATTTATTCAATTGGGAAGTGACCTGTCATCCGTGTCCAGACAGCTGATGTCCATGGGTACTGTCATTCGTAATGTTGCTGTCATATTTACTGTTCTGATCGTGTTCATAACAGTTACTGCCTTTATTCTGTCCTTCAATCCTGCCTTGAAACGTCGTATGGTGAATTTTCTCCACTCATTCAGGCTTACCCGCTCTTTCTATACAGGAATTGCATATAGCCGTTTTGCCAGCGCACTTGCTATCGTATCTGCCGGCGGCATTGATGTCTACACAGGACTGGCACTTGCCTCCAAGCTTGCAGGCAACGAGCAGATGAACGAGAAGATCGCACAATGTAAGGAATATCTTCTTCAAGGTGATGACTTACCACAGGCAATGAAGAAAGCGGCGATTTTTCAATCCAGGGATATCCGTGTATTGCAGCTGGGTTATCGCAGTGGAAATGCTGACAGTGTTTATGAACAGATATCGTCCCATTATGAAGATGATACTATATCCCGTCTACAGAAAATGATCGGTTCCATAGAACCAACACTTGTCATTATCTTTTCACTTATGGTTGGGATGATTCTCCTTTCCGTTATCATGCCTCTCATTGGCATTATGTCATCCATTGGATAAAAAGGAGGTCATATATGAATCGTTTCAGTCCTAAAAAGCATTTTGAAATACACGGTATATGGATTCTTTCTTCTCTCCTTTTCGTGTTTCTATTTTGTGTTTTTATTGTAAAAGGCATCTATAACATTGATCATTCCACATTGCAGGAACAGGCTAACAGTCTGGAAAAGGCAATCAGGAGAAGTGTCGTGCAGTGTTACGTAGTAGAGGGCACATATCCTCCGAGTCTGGACTATCTGGTGGCGCACTATGGTATCACTTATGACTCCGATCAATACTACGTAGACTATACTTCTATCGGTTCCAATCTTATGCCCGATATTACCATTATTCCGCTTAATCAGGAATAAATTACTGCTGAAAGGAGCTTTTTCATGTATAAAAGTCGCGAAAATCAGCATATGATAGACATTTTGTTTGTCCTGTCACTTTTTTGTGTCTTTGCAGTGTCTTCCGTTGTCATCATACTTTTCGGAGCACATATTTATCGTTCTACCGTTTCACAAATGGATGATAATTATACTGCCAGAACTTCTATTGCCTATATCACAGAGAAAATCCGACAGGCTGATGAGAAAAATGCCATCGAAATTCGCAATGAAAATGGCCATCAGATTCTTATGATGACCACTATGATAGATGATACTGCTTATGCTACCTCACTATATGAATATGACGGATGGCTGTATGAATTATTTGCCCGCACTGATATAGAATTACCTCTTGATGCTGGTCAGCCTATTATGGAGATTCAGGAACTGACATTCTCTCAGCTATCTCCCCGGCTTTTGTCTGTATCTTTTGTAGATGGAACAGGCGATTCAACCAGTCTGTATATCAGCACACACAGCAATACGGAGGTGTCCCATGAATAGACATGATACTTCCAAATCCGGACTTTTTTTAATTGAATTAATTTTATCTATCTTCTTTTTCATTATTGCCATGGCAGTATGTCTTCAGCTTTTTGTAAAAGCCCATACCCTGAGTCAGGACACCATTGCAATGAATCATGCAATATTATGGACACAGAATCTCGCAGAACTTTTCCTTGGAAATGATGGCGACTTTTCTTGCGTGAAGCAGGCATATAGAGACTCAGATTGCGTGGATTCTTTTGCATTTGATGCAGATACCTGTCTTTTACTTGCATTTGATAAGAAATGGAATGCAACCAACAATACAGCTGATGCTTATTACTACGTCCTTGCGTTCTCTTCTTATGATGATAATTTTGCCTACGAAGATATTTATGTTACTGTGGGAGTTCCCGAATACAGTTCTGCATCAAAAACTTTTGCCTCTGATTCCATGATTCATCAGCAGCAGATCAAGAAATATATTCAGCAGGAACATTAGAGAGATAACGGAGGAATTTATTATGGATAAAAAGAAGAATTTTCCCATGAATATCGGATTGTCTTCCATACTTCTGATTTTTGTCGTGCTGTGTCTCGTCTCCTTTAGTATTCTCTCTATCGTCAGTGCCAACGCTGACAAAAAGCTGAGCCTGAAGGTCCTGAACCGCTCCATCGCTTACTATAACGCCTGTAATGAAGCCGAAACGACACTAAGGGATGTAGATGAACAGCTTCACACAATATACTCCAGTTCGGCAGATACCAGTTCTTATCTTGCCAGTATCTCCACTTTAGAGCAGACTTATCATTACCCAATTTCAGATTTACAGGAACTTGAAGTAACATTAAATTATCCTGTTCCAGAATCTGCCAATGATACTTTCTATGAGATAATATCCTGGAAAGTTATTAATCTTCAAGATGTAAAATATGATGAGCAGCTTCACGTCATACCTTAAATCAGAATATTCAGTATTTACCAAAAAGACTTTCTTTACCGATTATACAAAAAGAGTACTGTGCTTTTTCTACCACAGTACTCTTTTCTTATATGAATTATATTTTCAATTCTTACTCTTCTGTATTATCAGCAGATGCTCCTACCTTATCGTGTGCTACACCTTCTGTTTCGTCTGAATCATCACCAAAATTGATTTCATCATCAAAATCAAGTGTATCATCCAGCTCCTTATCGCAGTCTAACTTGACATTACGATATCTCTTCATACCAGTACCTGCAGGAATAAGCTTACCAATCAATACGTTCTCTTTCAGACCGATCAACGGGTCAACCTTACCCTTAATTGCAGCTTCTGTCAGAACCTTGGTTGTCTCCTGGAAGGATGCTGCTGACAGGAAGGAATTGGTTGCCAATGCTGCCTTAGTGATACCAAGAATGATATCCTTAGCTTCTGCAGGCTGCTTGCCCTCTGCTATCAACTTCTCATTGATGTCTTCCAGTTCAAGACGATCTACAAGTGTACCAGGTAAAAGCTCTGTATCGCCACTTGTCTCAATACGTCTCTTCTTCAGCATCTGACGTACGATAACTTCGATATGCTTATCTGCGATATCAACACCCTGTAAACGGTATACACGCTGAACTTCACGAAGAAGATAATTCTGTACTGCCTCAATCTTACGGATTTCCAGTAAGTCATGAGGATTTACACTACCTTCTGTCAGTTCATCACCGGCTTCAAGCTGTGCGCCATCTGCGATCTTGATACGTGAACCATAAGGGATTAAATATGTCTTCTCATTGATACCATCAGAAACGATGATTTCACGCTTCTTCTTAGTATCTTTAATAGTTGCTGTACCACCGAACTCAGCAATGATTGCAAGTCCCTTAGGCTTTCTTGCTTCGAAAAGTTCTTCTACACGAGGAAGACCCTGTGTGATATCATCACCAGCGACACCACCACTATGGAATGTTCTCATTGTAAGCTGTGTACCAGGCTCACCGATAGACTGTGCTGCAATAATACCTACTGCTTCACCAATCTGAACCGGTTCACCAGTTGCCATGTTAGCGCCGTAGCACTTAGCACAGATACCTACATGTGATTTACAGCAAAGGATATTTCTGATTTTAACCTTCTCAATCGGATTACCCATTGCATCTACACCCTTGCTCATGATCTTCGCAGCTCTGCTTGGTGTAATCATATGATTCTTCTGAACCAGTACATTACCTTCTGCATCGCGAATCTCTTCGCAGGAATATCTACCGGTAATACGATCTTTCAGACCTTCGATTGTTTCCTTACCATCCATGAAAGCAAATACTTCCATACCTGGGATTTCATCTTTTCCTTCGGAACAGTCAATCTCACGAATAATCAGTTCCTGGCAAACGTCAACCATTCGACGTGTCAGATAACCGGAGTCGGCTGTACGAAGAGCAGTATCGGACATACCCTTTCTAGCACCATGTGCAGACATGAAGTACTCCAATACATCAAGTCCTTCACGGAAGTTGGACTTGATAGGCAGCTCGATTGTACGACCTGTTGTATCAGCCATCAGACCACGCATACCAGCCAGCTGTTTGATCTGCTGGTTAGAACCACGGGCACCGGAGTCAGCCATCATGAAGATGTTGTTATACTGATCCAGACCATTCAACAGTGTCTGAGTCAACTTATCATCAGTTTCTTTCCATGTTTCTACTACTGCTTTATAACGTTCTTCTTCTGTCATAAGACCACGTCGGAAGTTCATTGTGATGCGGTCTACAGTAGCCTGTGCATCAGCCAGCATCTGAGGCTTCTCAGCAGGCACTGTCATATCGGAAATAGATACAGTCATTGCAGCTCTTGTAGAATATTTATAACCCATAGCCTTGATGCTATCCAATACTTCTGCAGTCTTAGTAGCACCATGGATGTTGATAACCTTTTCAAGGATCTGCTTTAAGCCCTTCTTACCTACGTGGAAGTCTACTTCCAATACCAGGTCATTCTCAGGCTTGCTTCTATCAACGAACTCCAGATCCTGAGGAAGGATTTCGTTGAAGATAAATCTACCAAGAGTAGATTCTACAATACCAGTCTTAACTTCACCATTTGGCATTGTCTTGCTGATTCTTACTTTAATTCTGGAGTGCAGTGTACAAGCTTTATTCTCATATGCAAGAATTGCTTCATTTACACTCTTGAAGTACTTACCTTCACCAATTGCGCCAGGTCTCTCCTGTGTCAGGTAGTAGATACCCAATACCATATCCTGTGAAGGAACGGCTACAGGACCACCATCAGACGGCTTCAAAAGGTTATTCGGTGATAATAACAGGAATCGGCATTCTGCCTGTGCTTCTACAGAAAGAGGAAGATGCACAGCCATCTGGTCACCATCGAAGTCAGCATTGAATGCTGTACATACAAGAGGATGAAGCTTAATAGCCTTACCTTCAACCAGAATAGGCTCAAATGCCTGAATACCTAATCTATGCAGTGTCGGAGCACGGTTCAACATAACCGGATGCTCTTTGATTACATCTTCAAGTACATCCCAGACTGTAGGATCAAGTTTCTCAACCAGCTTCTTTGCATGCTTGATATTCTGTGAAATCTGTCTGGATACCAGTTCTTTCATAACAAAAGGCTTGAACAGCTCAATTGCCATTTCCTTAGGAAGACCACACTGGTAAATTTTAAGTTCCGGTCCAACGACGATAACGGAACGACCTGAATAGTCAACGCGCTTACCTAACAGGTTCTGACGGAAACGTCCTGATTTACCCTTTAACATGTCAGACAGTGATTTCAATGGTCTGTTACCAGGTCCTGTTACAGGACGACCACGTCTACCATTATCGATCAGAGCATCTACTGCTTCCTGCAGCATTCTCTTCTCATTACGTACGATAATATCAGGTGCACCTAATTCCAGAAGTCTCTTTAATCGGTTATTTCTGTTAATGATTCTTCTGTACAGGTCATTCAGATCAGATGTTGCGAAACGTCCACCATCCAGCTGTACCATAGGACGCAGATCGGGTGGAATTACAGGAACTGCATCCAAAATCATCCATTCAGGCTTGTTTCCTGAATTTCTGAAGGATTCTACAACTTCCAGTCTCTTAACGATCTTGGCACGCTTCTGTCCCTTTGTATTGTCATTCTTGAGTTCTGCCTTCAGTTCTTCGCAGTCCTTATCCAGGTCGATTGCCTGAAGCAATTCTTTGATTGCTTCAGCGCCCATACCTACTCTGAACTTCTTGCTGCCCCATTTTTCAACATTATCCTGATATTCTTTTTCAGATAATACCTGCTTATATTCAAGATCTGTATCCATTGGGTCCAGAACGATATAAGATGCAAAGTACAATACCTTCTCAAGAACTCTCGGTGTTAAATCAAGGATCAGACCCATACGGCTGGGGATTCCCTTGAAATACCAGATGTGGGAAACAGGTGCTGCCAGTTCGATATGTCCCATACGCTCTCTACGAACGCTGGACTTGGTAACTTCTACGCCACAACGGTCGCAGATGACACCTTTATATCTAATTTTCTTATACTTACCACAGTGACACTCCCAGTCCTTACTGGGTCCAAAAATCTTCTCACAGAACAAGCCTTCACGTTCAGGCTTTAATGTTCTGTAATTGATTGTCTCTGGTTTGGTTACTTCGCCTCTGGACCATTCCCTGATCTTCTCAGGTGATGCAAGACCAATCTTGATCGCATCAAAAGTCACTGGCTCGTATGATTCATTTTTGTTCTCAGACATTTTGGCTCTCCTTCCAATTTATCATTGATTGGAAATGATGGTTTTCTCGTTCCCAAATATAATTTCTTAGTCATCCAGAGAATCTGACGAATCGAAGTCATCCTCGAACTCGTCCTCTAAGTCGTCATCCTCTTCCTCTTCATCGTAAGAATCTACTAAATCCCCACTGTTTGAATCGAATTCCTTCTTAGTATATCCGTCAAAAGATTCTTTGCCGTAGTCATACTTATTATCGCCTTCCATCTCCACACGGAAATCTGTATCACTGTAATCAACAGATTCCATAATTTCAACTTCATTGCGGTTCTCATCGTATACCTTTACGTCAAGAGCCAGAGACTGTAACTCTTTGAGCAATACCTTAAAGGATTCAGGAATACCAGGTTCAGGGATATTCTCGCCCTTGATGATTGCTTCATAAGTCTTCACACGTCCTACTACATCATCCGACTTCACAGTCAGGATTTCCTGCAGTGTATAGGATGCGCCATAAGCCTCCAAAGCCCAAACTTCCATTTCTCCGAATCGCTGTCCACCGAACTGAGCCTTACCACCTAAAGGCTGCTGTGTAACTAAGGAGTACGGTCCGGTTGAACGTGCATGGATCTTATCATCTACCAAGTGGTGAAGCTTCAGATAATGCATGTGACCGATAGTTACAGGGCTGTCAAAGTACTCACCTGTTCTACCATCTCTTAATCTGACCTTACCATCTCTTGAAATAGGAACTCCCTTCCATAACTTTCTATGGTCTCTGTTCTGATACAGATAATCCATAACTTCAGGAAGCAGCTCTTCTTTATGCTTTGCCTCGAATTCTTCCCATTCAAGGTTTACATAATCGTTAGCCAGATCCAGTGTATCCATAATATCTGCTTCGTTTGCACCATCAAATACAGGCGTGGAAACGTTAAAGCCTAATGCTTTTGCAGCCAGAGATAAGTGAATCTCCAATACCTGTCCGATATTCATACGTGAAGGTACGCCCAAAGGATTCAATACGATATCAAGAGGACGTCCATTAGGCAGATATGGCATATCTTCTACTGGAAGTACACGGGAAACAACACCCTTGTTACCATGACGACCAGCCATCTTATCACCTACGGAGATCTTTCTCTTCTGTGCGATATAAATACGAACTACCTGGTTTACTCCCGGTGAAAGCTCTGTATCACCATTTGCTCTGGAGAATACCTTAGCATCAACAACAACGCCATATTCACCATGAGGAACCTTGAGGGATGTATCCCTAACTTCTCTTGCCTTCTCACCAAAGATTGCACGAAGAAGTCTTTCTTCTGCTGTCAGTTCTGTCTCTCCCTTAGGAGTAACCTTACCAACCAGAATATCACCGGCACGGACTTCTGCACCAATTCTGATGATACCTCTGTCATCCAGATCCTTGAGTGCATCATCACCAACACCAGGAACATCTCTTGTGATCTCTTCCGGTCCCAACTTGGTATCACGTGCATCTGTTTCGTACTCTTCCATATGGATGGATGTATATACATCATCCTGAACCAGTCTCTCACTTAACAGAACGGCATCTTCGTAGTTATAACCTTCCCAGGTCATGAAACCGATCAGAGGGTTCTTACCAAGACCAAGTTCACCGCCACAGGTTGAAGGACCATCAGCGATTACCTGTCCTGCTTCTACATGATCGCCCTTGAATACGATAGGCTTCTGATTGTAGCAGTTTGACTGATTGCTTCGAGTAAATTTATATAAATGGAACTCTGCCTTCTCGCCATCATCATAAGTCATTCTGATCATCTTGGAAGATACATATGTGATTGTACCAGGCTTCTTAGCCACAACACATACACCAGAGTCTACAGCTGTCTTTACTTCAATACCCGTACCAACTACAGGTGCTTCTGTAATCATAAGAGGTACTGCCTGACGCTGCATGTTAGATCCCATCAACGCACGGTTCGCATCATCGTTCTGCAGGAATGGAATCAATGCAGTAGCTACTGAGAATACCATTCTAGGTGATACGTCCATGTAGTCGAACATAGTCTTAGGATATTCCTGTGTTTCATCCAGGTAACGACCAGATACGGAGTTACGTACAAAATAGCCATTCTCATCCAAAGCTTCATTCGCCTGTGCTACATGATAATTGTCCTCTTCATCTGCTGTCATGTATACAACTTCGTCTGTGACACGAGGATTCTTAGGATCTGTCTTATCGATCTTTCTATATGGAGCTTCAATAAATCCGTACTCATTAATTCTTGCATAAGATGCTAGAGAGTTGATCAGACCGATGTTAGGACCTTCAGGAGTCTCGATAGGGCACATTCTTCCGTAATGGGAATAATGTACATCTCGAACTTCGAATCCGGCACGGTCTCTTGAAAGACCACCAGGTCCCAATGCAGATAAACGTCTCTTATGAGTCAGCTCACCAAGAGGGTTGTTCTGATCCATGAACTGTGACAACTGGGAAGATCCGAAGAACTCCTTAATTGCAGCCTGTACGGGCTTAATATTGATCAGTACCTGTGGAGATACATCATCAGAATCATGAGTTGTCATTCTTTCACGAACAACTCTTTCCATTCTGGAAAGACCAATACGGTACTGGTTCTGTAACAATTCGCCTACAGCTCTGATACGTCTGTTGCCCAGATGATCGATATCATCGCTGTTGCCCAGACCATACTCAAGATGCATATTATAATTAATAGAAGCAAGGATATCTTCCTTAGTAATATGTTTTGGAATCAGTTCATGTACATTCTTCTGGATTGCATCTGCAAGTTCTTCAGGATTCTCAGAATACTCTTCCAGAATCTTACGAAGTACAGGGAAATATACCTGTTCTGTAATTCCAAGAGAATGAGGGTCACAATCAACGAAGTTGGTAATATCTACCATCATGTTGGAAAGGACTTTAACAACCTTCTCTTCTGTCTGAATCCATACAAAAGGTACTGCTGCGTTCTGGATTGTATCTGCCATCTCCATAGTAACAGTATCGCCCTTCTGTCCTAATACTTCACCTGTGAAAGGATCTACTACATCCTCTGCAAGCTGTGCATTACGGATTCTGCTTCTCAATGCTAATTTCTTATTGAATTTATAACGGCCAACCTTAGCCAGGTCATATCTTCTTGGGTCGAAGAACATAGCTGTAACAAGGTTCTCTGCACTATCCAAACTGAAAGGCTCGCCTGGACGAATCTTACTGTATAATTCCTTCAGGCCTTCCTGGTAGTTCTCAGCAGTATCCTTGGTAAAGCTTGCATGAATCTTGGGTTCATCACCAAATAATTCAAGAATTTCTTCGTTTGTACCTACACCAAGAGCTCTGATAAATACAGTAATAGGTACTTTTCTTGTTCTATCTACACGCACATAAAAAACATCGTTAGAATCAGTTTCATACTCCAACCATGCACCACGGTTAGGAATTACTGTACAAGAGAATAATTTCTTACCGATCTTATCATGTGCAATACCATAATAGATACCGGGTGAACGTACTAACTGGCTGACGATAACACGCTCCGCACCATTAATTACGAAGGTACCTGTTTCAGTCATCAGTGGGAAATTACCCATAAAAATCTCATGTTCGCTGATTTCTTCTTTTTCCTTATTATGAAGGCGAACTTTGATCTTTAGGGGGGCTTCATAAGTTAAATCTCTCTCTTTGCATTCTTCGATCGTATGCTTGATTTCATCTTCAGCTAAGACGTAATCTACAAATTCCAGACTTAATCGTCCGCTGTAGTCCGTAATCGGTGAGATATCCGCAAGAGCTTCACGAAGTCCTTCATCAAGAAACCATTTGTAGGAATCCTTCTGGACTTCAATCAGGTTCGGCATTTCCAGAACCTCTTTTCGTCGTGAATAGCTCATACGCATTGTCTTACCGGCGGTAACTGGACGTATTCTGTTCTTTTCCATGACATTTCACCCCGTTCTTCATGATATAAATCTATTTACATTTACGCCATTTGGGCACAAAACGAGCACAATTCATCACAATAGCGCACACTACATATTAACACAACACCCTGTGCACGTCAACTACTTTTTTCCATAATTGCAAATTATTTTTGCGCTTATCTTTACATGAAAAGAACCGGATAGGAATATCCCCACCCGGTTCTGTAAAGTTCTATGATTACTTAAATTATTTAAGAGTAACCTTAGCGCCTTCAGCTTCAAGCTTAGCCTTGATATCTTCAGCTTCTGCCTTAGCAGCTGCTTCCTTGATTGTCTTAGGAGCGTTATCAACTAAATCCTTAGCTTCCTTTAAGCCAAGACCTGTTGCTTCACGAACAACCTTGATAACCTTAACCTTGTTAGGACCAACTTCTGTTAATTCTACATCGAACTCGTCCTTCTCTTCAGCTGCTGCTGCGCCTGCGCCTGGTGCTGTAACTACTACACCTGCTGCTGCGGATACGCCGAACTCTTCTTCACAAGCTTTTACTAAATCATTTAATTCTAATACAGTTAATTCTTTGATAGCATCGATAAATTCTGCTGTTGTTAACTTTGCCATTTTACTTACCTCCATTGATAATTTATAATAATTGTTCTTTACTAAATTCCGATAGAATTATTCTGCCGGAGTCTCTTCTGCTGCAGGAGCTGCTTCGCATGCACCTGCACCGCCTTTTTCTGCGATCTGATTAAGCACACGAGCAAAGTTTGTAATAGGAGACTGAATGCTTCCAAGGAACTTGGAGAGCAGTTCTTCTCTTGAAGGGATGTTAGCGATTGCTGCAATACCCTGTGCGTCGTAAACGATACCTTCTACGACACCTGCCTTCATCTCAAGTGCAGGGCAATCCTTAGCAAAATTATTAATAATTCTTGCAGGAGCTGTTGCATCAGTCTTGCTGATTGCGATAGCATTTGTACCCTCTAAACTTGATGTTAAGCCTTCGAATGCTGTACCCTTGAATGCACGGGTCATCATTGTGTTCTTGTAAACCTTGTAAGTTACTCCTGCTTCACGAAGCTGCTTACGAAGAGCTGTATCCTGAGCTACTGTGATTCCACGATAGTCAACAACTACTACAGATGCGGCATCCTGAATATTTGCAGAAATTTCTTCAACGATAGGCTGTTTCAGTTCAATCTTTGCCATTTGTTCTACCTCCTTATAGATTTAGTCTGAAAGTTTCCTTTCAAATTGCCGAAAAGGAGTCTCATATAATAAGAAAACCTCCCTATTCAAAGACAGAGAGGTAAAAGTAATCTTGTTAAACTCTTTTCCTCGGTAGGCGTTACGCTTACGCTTCCGGTTGCCCATCAGCACCTACTGTCTTCGGCATGGTTTCAAAACCTTGTATAGAATATCACGCATTTATATAAGTGTCAAGCATTTTTTGTAAAAAATTGCAGGTAATTCTGTCTGGTAGTTACTGTTCACTCGTACCTCGTTCCAGCAACAATTTATGCACACAAAATCAATTGCATTGATTTTGGCGCATGCAAACTCGTGATTTTCATGCATAATCTGCATGAAAACACTTCGCGGCATACTACCTGTGTACAGTAACGTCTGGTATCTTATCTGAACAGCCATAAATTACTCAGCGAAAAAAACATAGCCTTCCTCATCTATTGTTACATTAGGTGATATTGTCCTCATATAATCAAGTACTTCTGTCTTTTCCTGTCCGGTCAAAAGGGCAGTGCGGCAATCACTCTGTCTGCATGGAATAAATTGAAAAGACTCCATTTCGCCTGCTCTCAAAGCCACCTTTACCACGCAGCTGTTCTGAGTTCTGGAATTAAACCAGAAATTACCCAGACTGTAGATCACAGGGACTCCTTCCACAGAATCCATTTTCTGAAGGCAGTGAGGATGGTCTCCTATAATCAGGTCCACCCCAGCCTGTGCATAGATTGGAGCCTGCTGTTCCTGCAGCCAGTCTATTGCCTCCTGGCTTTCCGTTCCCCAGTGAATATAGAGAATCACATAATCGCTGTTTTTCTTCGCCTCTTCTATAACCAGTAACAGATTATCCGGATTCATGCACCGCAGCACACCAGCCGAATCCTGTGTAGCCTCCTTCGTATCCGGCACACTGTTCCTTTCAATCTGCGTCGCACTGACAAATGCAATTTTCATTCCATTTGCTATGTAATATACCGGCGTCATGGCTTCCTGCAGATTTCTTCCGGCTCCAACATAAGGTATCTCTGCCTGTTCCAGCGTATCCAGTGTATCCAGCAAAGAAATCTCACCATAATCATAGATATGATTATTGGCAACCGATACAATATCCACACCCATCTCTTCATACATTGATACATTCCCCGGATTTGCACGGAAAGTAAACTTCTTGTTGACGGTAGGCGTACCTCTGCTGGTGAAGGTAAATTCATTATTAATCATAAAAATATCTGCATTCCGCATCTGTTCAAGCAATCCCTGGTCAAATGCCTGGTTTATGTCATTTCCTCTATTATGAAAAGTAGACATCACTGCATAGTGGTCATCCATCAGAATATCTCCTGCAAACAGTAATGTGACTGTATCCTGTGATTCACACTCTGCCAGATAAACTTCCTGATTCTGTTCTAATGCCTCCTGTAAAAGTATCTCATCCTGGCTCTGTTCCTTTTCAGGTTCTGCGCCTGCCGCAAAAATCTCCAGTGGCGAGGATGGCAAATGAAATATCTCATATACCACTTTTTCCTCTTCCGGCATTGCAAAATGCAGCAACACCATAGCCAGTGCCCCTACCCCAAGCACACTTCCTAATACTCCAAAAAACAATCTAAGCAATCGCATCCTGCGCTTCCTTCTTCGTTCCTTCATCTTAATAACCATGCCTTTCCAGCATCTTATACATGTACAATATAAATATAGTGGTAACTATTCAGAACCCCATTCGCAAAATCGCCGTTTCACAGCTTGCTTTTTGCTCATGTGGTTACTTCGCCATATAAATTGAGTCAGATATGCTTGTAAACAAGCATATTCTGCCTTAATTTGCATGGCTCTGAATAGTTACATATAGTGTAACACAAAAAGACCCCGGTATCAAACCGAGGTCTTGATTTATCTTAGATTAGAACTTAGCAACACTAACCTTTACGCCAGGTCCCATTGTTGTTGCAAGTGTGATGCTCTTTAAGTACTGACCCTTTAAGCTTGAAGGTCTAACCTTTACAAGAGCCTCTAACAGAGTGTTAAGATTCTGTAATAACTGCTCTTCTGTGAAAGAAGCCTTACCGATAGGGCAGTGAATAATGTTGGTCTTATCAAGTCTGTACTCGATCTTACCAGCTTTAATATCGTTAATAGCCTTAGTAACATCCATAGTTACTGTACCAGCCTTAGGGTTAGGCATTAAGCCCTTAGGTCCTAAAACTTTACCAAGACGTCCAACAACACCCATCATATCAGGTGTAGCTACAACTACGTCAAAGTCTAACCAGCCATCGTTCTGAATCTTTGGAATGAGTTCTTCTCCTCCAACATAATCAGCGCCAGCTGCTTCAGCTTCAGCTACCTTATCGCCCTTAGCGAATACTAATACTCTAACTGTCTTACCTGTTCCGTTAGGAAGTACTACAGCGCCACGGATCTGCTGTTCAGCATGACGTCCGTCACAACCTGTTCTGATGTGTACTTCTACAGTCTCATCAAATTTAGCAGTAGCAGATTTCTTAACTAATGCTACAGCTTCTTCTGTCTCGTAAAAAGATGCGCGATCGATTAACTTCGCGGATTCAACATATTTCTTACCGTGTTTCATTCTTCTCTACCTCCGCTTACTCTTCTACTGTGATACCCATACTTCTTGCTGTACCGGCGATCATGCTCATAGCAGCCTCAAGGCTTGCTGCATTTAAGTCCGGCATCTTCAGTTCAGCGATTTTCTGAACTTCAGCCTTAGAAATAGTGGCAACCTTTGTCTTGTTAGGTGTTGCAGAAGCAGTTTTCAGATTGCAAGCCTTCTTTAAAAGAACGGCTGCAGGTGGAGTCTTTGTTACGAAGCTGAAGCTTCTGTCTGCATATACTGTGATAACAACAGGAATGATCATACCTTCCTGATCTGCTGTTCTTGCGTTAAACTGCTTAGTAAATTCAACAATGTTTACACCATGCTGTCCAAGTGCAGGACCAACTGGTGGAGCCGGTGTTGCTTTAGCGGCAGGAATCTGTAATTTAATATATCCTTCTACTTTCTTTGCCATTTTAAGGCACCTCCTAATTCATTCTCAGTTTTTCAACTGTTTTGTGGTAGTCTGGGTGGATGACCCTCCCACGCGGACTTGCATTTGAAGTCCGGCTAATATTGTATTACAACTACACTATTTTGTCAATCGTTTGTTTACAGCTTTTTGACATCGGAGAAATTAATCTCTACAGGAGTCTCTCTTCCGAACATCTCCATGCTGATTGTTACGGTCTGGCGACCGGCATCAATCTTCTGAACCGTACCTACCGTATCCTTCCATACTCCGGCAGTAACAGAGATTACATCTCCTACAGCAAATGCTACGCTGATTTCGCAGCCAAAGTCAAGAGCGCGAAGCTCTTCGTCTGTCAACGGAACAGGTTTACTTCCCGGTCCTACGAAGCCCGTAACACCTCTGGTATTACGTACTACATACCATGCGTCATTATTATCCGCATCCATGTGAAGCAGAACATAACTCGGGAAAAGTTTTCTCTGGGAAACCTTATTCGTACCGTTCTTATCTTCTACCACTTCCTGAGTCGGCACTCTGACTTCAAGAATCTCGTTTTCAAGATGCCTGTTCTCGATTGCCTTCTCAATGTTGGCTTTTACCTTATTCTCGTATCCGGAATAAGTATGGACAACATACCAGCCCATTCCCTTGCCACTCTTGTTATCGCTGAGTGCCACATTGCTATGAGGCTCTTCATCAACGGGTTCCGGAATGATTTCAGGCTGTTCTTCCACTACAGGCTCCACATCTTCCAGTGGTTCTTCCTGTACAACAGGTTCCGGCATCTTCGGGGAAACCGGTTCCCATTCCTTCATCATTGGCTCAAAAATCTTTTTAGCTACTGCCCTATGTTCCTTCTTCTCTTCCATACCATTCAACCTCACTCTTACAATGCAGTTACGAAGTTAATTGCGAACTGGATCAGAGTATCCAGGAAAGTAATGACCAGACCCATTACAAGTGAAACACACAGAACAGCAACTGACTGTTTCAAAAGGTCTTCTTTGTTGGGCCATATGATCTTGTTAAGCTCTGTCTTAATGCCTTTCCAAAAGCTGCCCTTTGGAGCATCTGTCTTCGCTGAATCTCCCATAGTATGCCTCCTGTGGATTCTAACTGTTATTTTGTTTCCTTGTGTAATGTGTGAGTCTTGCAGAACTTACAATACTTCTTGATTTCCATTCTGTCAGGATGGGTCTTCTTCTCCTTCGTGGTATTGTAGTTACGCTGTTTGCACTCTGTACAAGCTAAAGTAATCTTTGTACGCATAATTCCACCTCCGCTAGCGTTCTAATTTATTTACCTGTGTTCTAATCTGCCGCCCGTGATATTTGGCCCCGATGCATTCATAAAAAAGCATAAAAAAAAGACCTAATTCACATCTTGCCTAACAACTATATCATACCCCATTCATATCGTCAACTTTTTTTTGAAAATAGTCTTGCAAAAAAATCCCAAAAGCCTTGCCATCAGCTATTTTTCGTGCTATTGTGAAAGTGTGTAACAGGGTATGTTTGGGTTCTATTTTTTATTTAATTTTTATTTAAAAAGAAAGGAGGGCGCAGTATGCCAATTTCCTATGCTACACTGCAAATCTACGATCAATATCTGACAACCTATGGCAGCAAGCGCTGCTCCCGTTATGACACCCATGATTCAAAAGAGCTCAAAGAGCTATACAGTTCCATACAGTTAAAGAACCGGTTCGCACCGGTATATTTAAAGAGCCCTACTGCCACGGAGATTTCTTATGCAATTCAGCTCAAAGAACAGGCTAAGTCTCTGCACGAAACGATAGATACGTTAAGCTGTGATGATGAGAATCAGCTTTTTTCCACTAAAACCGCCTATAGCGATCCCTCCGGACAAATCAGTGTTTCTTATGATCCGACAGAGACTCAAGGTGTTTCTTCTTATTATAAAGCACCTGCCCACTTTGTTATGTCAATTCAGGACTATGCAACCCCGCAGCGTAATACCTCCAGTTATCTGACCTCTTCCCAACCGGTCATGATGCCTGCCGGCAGCTATTCCTTCGATCTGATTACAAATAAACTGCACTATGAGCTGCAATTTGACTTACAGCCGGGCGATACACATGATACCCTGCAGCACAGGCTTATGCGTCTGATCAACAATTCTGACCTAGGCGTACATGCCGAGGTACTTCAGGACGACAACGGCCGCAGTGCCCTGCAGATTACCTCTGATGCTTATGGTATTCCTGCAAAAGGCAATGAACATTTCCGCATTACGGATGACAATACTTCCCACAAAAACGGCATGGTACATTACCTTGGTCTTAACAAAGACATTGAGCCTGCAAGAAATGCCGCCTATACAATAGATGGTGAACCCCAGTCTTCCTATAGCAATACTTTCCGGGTCTATGATGCATATGAAATCACGCTGCATCCTGAGGCTGCCACCGATAAGAACACTGAGATTCAGGTAGGACTTTATCCCGACCCACAATCTCTTTCCTATAATATAGACTCCTTTGTAAAAAGTTATAATGCGTTCCTGGAAAGCTCGAAATCTGCGCAGGAACATTCAGAACGTTTAAGCGAAGATATGCACAGGCTGCTGCAAGGGCATCAAAATGAGATTGAGAAATACGGTATACAGGTCAACAAGGATGATACTCTCCTCTATCCACCCAAAGAGGAAGCAGAAGAAGCGGCTCCGATGAATCTGGATGCATTGCAGAGCTTTGGCAGTCATTTAATCCGTAAATTAAGCTCTATCGTCATGGACCCCATGGAATACCTGAACCGGCAGATCTGTTCCTATCCCAATCCTGCCACTACTTATATCAACCCATATGTGACAAGTATCTACAGCGGCATGCTGTTCAATACATATTGTTAAAGGCATCATCTGATTCTTTCTCAAATGATGCCTTTTTTGTACCTATTATAATGAATATTTATAATTGCTCTTCTACCATGGTAAGTGCGGCACGAACCACCTTATCCATATCATAATATTTGTACTGTCCCAGTCTGCCTCCAAAGAGTACATTCTTCTCCTGCGCAGCTCTTTGTGCATATTTCTCATACAATTCACTGTTATGTTTATCATTTACAGGATAATATGGTTCATCCCCCCGGCTCCATTCCTTCGGATATTCTCTGGTAATGACAGTACCTTTCTGTGTGCCGAATTCAAAGTGTTTATGTTCAATAATACGGGTATAAGGTACTTCTCTTTCTGTATAATTTACTACAGCATTTCCCTGATAATTGTCTTCGTCTTTCAGATATTCTGTCTCAAAACGCAGGGAACGGTATGCCAGTTCTCCGTAACAATACTCATAGAATTGGTCGATCATGCCTGTATACAGTACTTTTTCAAAAGTATCTTCACCGTCCACAGAGATAAATCCGCCATCTGTGCTCCGCTGGCAGAAAGTCTCATAATCGGTTCCAAGCTTCACTGGAATTCCTTCCAGAAGCTTCTCCACGATCTGCGTATATCCCCCCTTGGGGATTCCCTGATATGGGTCATTAAAATAATTATTGTCAAAGACGAAGCGGACCGGAAGCCTCTTAATAATGAAGCTTGGCAGTTCCTTGCAATCTCTGCCCCACTGCTTCTCCGTATAGCCTTTTACCAGTTTCTCATAGATATCTCTTCCGACCAGTGATAATGCCTGTTCTTCCAGATTCTTAGGCTCTGTGATATGCAGGTCTGCAATCTGTGCGTCAATATGCTCTCTGGCTTCCTTTGGGGTCTTGATGTTCCACATCTTGGCAAAGGTATTCATATTAAAAGGCAGGTTATACAACTCATCCTTATATCGTGCCACCGGGCAGTTAATATAGTGATTAAACTCCACAAATTGGTTTACATAATTCCACACTTCTTTATCTGAGGTATGAAAAATATGTGCTCCATACTCATGAACCTGAATTCCATTTACTTCTTTTGTATAAATATTACCGGCTATGTGATCTCTCTTCTCAATGACCAGACAGTCTTTTCCCCTTTTCTCCATCTCATGAGCAAAGACTGCGCCATATAGTCCTGCGCCTACTACTAAATACTGATAATGCATTGGTAAGTTTCCCTTTCTGTTATGTTAACTTCAGTGTAATCCCTCTACCGTGTTAAGTCAACTCAAAAACCATTCTCCTGTGGTTTCCAGTCCCGCGCCATCTGTTCGTATTCTGCTGCCTTCTGTGTAAGCCGAAGCTTCTCCAGCTCATACTCTTCCTGTGGCAGTGCCCTGATATGCGGTGACTTGGCATATCTTCGATAGCTCAACGCAAGCGCCATCAAAGGTGATGTACCGCTGCTGGCAATGTCAATCTCACTTTCACTTTCAAAAGCCGCTGTGTAGAACCAGTGCGCCGCCTCCGGATAATCCTCCTTCTTCAGGAAAAAGTATCCAAATTCCATGCATACTTCCGCAGAAGGAACAGTAATCTCACTGCGAAGCCCGGTCTTTAACATAGCTGCTGCATCATCGCTTAACCGATAGATCTTTAAAAGTACTGCAATGATCTGTCTGGTCAACAGTTCTTTGTTTCTGGCTGCCACTTCTTCCAGCATCTTTTCCAGGAACGTTCTTGCCCGGACCAGCGTATCTTCGTCTCCCGCTTTATACAGCTCACGCAGATACATAGTCAATAATCTGTCAGAAAGTGTGCCCTTTTCCTCTATGATTCTGGAAAAGACACCGAAATCTCTGCCGCTGTGGTCTCCCTGTGGTCTGTGGCGTACTTCAATCTCACTGTCATATACGACCGGATTCGTATTTATGGTCTCATGAATAGGCTCAATCCACGTAAACTGCCGTAGTCTTTTAAAAAGCTTGGGTCTTAAATCTCTGGCAAAATTCTCCGTAGGATGGTTAATCTGCTCGGTAACATAAATCATCTGCACAATCTCTACTTCGGGAAGAATTGCCTGCTTCAGCAGCTGGAACTTCTTTCTGTTCTCTGCATCTATGTATTCATCTGCATCCGCAGAATAGATATAATCCCCTGTTGCCTTGGAAAAGGCAAAATTTCTGGCTGCTGAGAAATCATTGCACCACTGGAAATCATATATTTTATCTGTATACTGCGCAGCTATCTCTTTCGTACGATCTGTAGAGCCGGTATCCACAATAATGATTTCATCCATTAACGCCTGTAGAGAATCCAGACAGTCTTTCAGAACTGCCTCTTCATTCTTAACAATCATACACAAGCTGAATCTTACATCTCCCATAGTTCTAACCCTGCCTTTCCTGATTCATTATGTCCTTTAAGCGCTGCTGCTTGCTCATGCTTTATTCCAATCACTTCGTATCTATATTTCAATAACTGTCTGATTATTTGACGTTTTATATGATAATTATACCGTATTAAATAAATTTACTCAACAATTATTCATTATTTTCTGTTATTATGTAAAGTTTTGTGTTAAAATAAAACCAGCGATTTTATAATACCAGTGCGAAACAATCTGTTGGTATTAAAGTAACAGGGGATACGTGTAAAGAAAAGGGGATTTATATGGATTACAGACAGACTTATGAAATACTGTTAAAGACGATTTGTGAAAATGACAAGAGAATTCTGCAATTACTGGCTCACATAAGCCAGTGTGATGATATGTTATTAGAGTTGTCCCTGCAGACTTGTCCCAATCCAGTCACTCTACAGGCAATTACGCTCAAAAAAGATCGCCTGATCGAGCAGTTGGAGAACGCCAGCGCTGATGAAGAACAGTATGTGTCACAGCTTAGCAGTATTGCTTCTTTGTGCAACGAGGTCACTTCCCATCCACTGTATCTGAAAATGGATCTCCTTCATGCTGCGATCAGTGAACGTATGAAGCTGGTACTTCATAAGGAGGATGCAAGCAATCCGTTAATCACCAGTCAGTTGTCAGAATATCAGGAGAAGCTGGAAATGGATATACGCATTCAGGAAGTTCCAAGAGAGAAACGCCATATCTTCTACGTATATCCAAATAAATAATCAGCCCAGAAGCTCCAGAAGTTCTTCTCTGGAGAATGTCGGATTATCCATATTCTCTCCGCCAAGAACCTGATCCGCCAGTTCCTGTTTCATCTCCTGGAGCTTCAGAATCTTCTCCTCTATGGTATCTTTGGCTATCAGCTTATATACCGTAACGACATTCTTCTGTCCAATTCTGTGTGTTCTGTCCGTTGCCTGGTTCTGCGCTGCCAGATTCCACCACGGATCAAAATGTATCACAATATCTGCACTCGTCAGATTAAGTCCTGTTCCACCGGCTTTTAATGATATAAAGAATACCGACACTTCATCCCGGTTAAATGCTTCTACCATTTCAATCCGCTGTTCCTTTGGCGTCTGACCGGTCAGTTTATAATAGGAAATCTGCTCTGCATCACTGCGTTTTGCCAGCAACTCCAGCATGGAAGTGAACTGAGAAAATACCAGAATCTTATGTCCTCCTTCTATGGCGTTATGCAGTAATTCCATACACATTTCCAGCTTCGCCGCACCACCCTTATAATTCTCGTATACAAGCAGCGGGTTACAACAGATCTGTCGCAGCCTGGTAAGCTCTGCAAGCAATTGCAGCTTTTTCTCACGAAACTGTGCATCTGTCTGACCATTAAGCAGACGTTTGAGATTCTGTACATTTGCCGTATAGAGCTGTTGCTGCTCCTCTTCCATTCTGGCATACACTGCTTCTTCCAGCTTATCAGGCAAGTCTGCCAGCACCTCTTTTTTAAGGCGTCTCAGAATAAAAGGCGTAATCATTCTGCGAAGACGCATCATGGCATCCTGATCCTGCTGTTCCACAATGGGCGCTTCTATCTCTTCTTTAAACTGCTTATATCCATAGAGAAATCCCGGCATCAGATAGTCAAAGATACTCCACAACTCGCTCAATCTGTTCTCCATAGGCGTACCTGTCAATGCAAACCTGGTTCCCGCATGAATCATCTTCACCGCCCTGGCAGCCTGCGTGCTCTGGTTCTTAATGAACTGTGCTTCGTCCAGTATTTCACAGAAGAATTCTGTATTTTCATAGTTCTCAATATCCCTCTTGAGCAGGTCATAGGAAGTGATCAGAATATCCATGTCTGTGCTCTCTTCTACCAGTCTTTTTCTGGAAGCTGCATCTCCCGTGACCATGACAGGATGCAGGTCTGGAGCAAAACGTTCTATCTCACTTTGCCAGTTATACACCAGCGAAGCCGGGCAGACGATCAATGTCCTGTGTCTTGCTGTCATCAAAAAAGCAATGACCTGCAAGGTCTTACCAAGTCCCATATCATCCGCCAGAATACCGCCAAAGCCATTTGCCTGTAAAGCTTTGAGCCAGCGAAATCCGCTCTTTTGATATTCTCTCATGATCTGCTCAAGCTCCTTTGGGACTTCATATTCGCTGTCTTCCATGGCACGCATATTTCTGACCAGCTGCCTGAAATCCGTATCCCGGCGGATATACTCTGCGCCCTCCTCATGAGCCAGACTATCCAGAAACAGTGCGCGATACCGTGGAATCTGTATCTCTCCGCTTCTGATCTGTCTTGCCGTCAATTGCAGACCATCCACCAGCTCTACCAGATTCTCCAGTCTGGTATCCTGCATATTCAGAAATGCACCTGAACGCAGACGATAATATTTCTTGCGCCGATTGTACTTTGTTAGCACTTCAGCCAGTTCATCCATTGACAACTCGCTGGAATCCAGAGTCAGATCCAGCAGACCACTTTTTAGTGAAATTCCCATGGAAAAGGCAGGTATATTCAGAATCTGCACCTTTTTCATCTTCTCTGATATATACACCTCTCCCAGCTCTTCCAGTGCATGTATGCCGCTTTGCAGAAATTCATAAATCGCATCCACATCCTCACGCAGCACCCTGCGTTGGCTTTTGCCATCATATTCCGGGAAAAAGGCACTGACTGCAGCATCCATCTCCATCTCCCGCTGCACATCTCTCTTCTGCGATATAGAACCGGACGGCATATCAATAAAACGTGCCGCATCATTCTCTACGGAAAAGACATCATAACTCTCTTCTCCATAAACCGCACATAATCTACATGTAATCTCATCATATTCTGGCATATCCAGATAAATGGCAAACTGCGCCTGGTCAGGGAGATAATTCTCCGGGCGAAATTCCTGAATCTGCACATCATAATGTTTCTCAAGTTCCGGTAATAACTCCCTGCAAAAAAGCGGCAGTTCCCGCTCTGCAATAAATACGCTGTTACCGCCTTGCTCATTCATATATGTGCGAAAGCCCCGAACTCTGCGTATTGCATCCAGGCTTGTCCGATATATGATACCCGCATCGCTGTCATAGGCATAGGAATATACCGCACCTTCTGTCATAGGCATGGAACGCGCAATCAGCCGGATGCCAGAGGGAACACCTATAACACTCAAAGGAATCGGCGGCTCCCCTTCCTGCACTGTGTACTGTACGGGATTCGTAAAAACCGTCTCCAGCTCAAAAGGCATCTGAGACTCTTCCATGATCCCCATAAATCTGTCCAACTGCACGCCTGCCAGTGGAATCTCTCTCCTGACATCGTTTCTTGTGTAATATTGATAGATATTCTGTCCACCACGGGTCTGAAAATCCTTCATGATATCCACAAGAAAAGCCGCAAGTGGTGCACTTTCCTTGTCAAAAGCCGACATATGATGGTAAAATGCCAGCTTCGCACCATAAGACTTATACTCAGAATCCGCCATAAGTCTTGCGAATTCTCCTATGTCTTTTAATACATAAAGCTTCGTAATTCCAATGCGAAATTCCACAGAAAGCTTACCATGGTAGTCATGGCAGCAGGGTATAAGCTGTACTTTGCCCCGTACTGTAGGCTGCTTAAAAGGAAGCTGCTGTTCCAGCCCCTGATTCATCAGGATTCGATACATACCTCTGTCCGTCTGTGGCATGGAGCGTTGTCTGGTAAGATGCTCCCGCTCCGGTGTTTTGCCATATAAGGTACTGCCTTTTACAATACTGGGCGTTGCTTCCAGCTGTGCTATCTTCTCCGGGAATTCTACCTTGAGCTTCTTCGCCGGGGCTTCCTGCTTACACCGTATGTCCTCTCTCACCTGAAAATAGCGAAGCAGTGTCGCTACACAATGCTTACAAAGACCGGCATATTCTACATGGGCAGGACATTCGCAACGATAAGAATGCAGCTCTTTTGCTTCTTCGTCTACCACCACTTCCGTGTTATAGCATCTCCAGCTGCTTCCCTGTACATATGCTTTGATCTTCTTACACGGTGTTTCTTCTATATATACATCCTGAATCTGAATATGCTGCACATTACCACTCTGATACAGCCATTTACCTCTTTGAAATACCTGTTGTGATGTATCCTTGCGAATATCTGTCTCTGTATACATAATATCCATGCCTTCCTGTTATCCTATACCTCTGATGCCTCAGAACCCATGTGCAAAATCGCAGCTTCAATGCTTTGTTTTTGCCTATGTGGGTCTGCATAATTACCTTATAGCAGATTATAGCACAAAATGACGGCTTGCACATATTTTCTTAATGATAGATACCATTCCTTGGATGACTCAGGAAGCGGTATCCCTCTCCCCATTTCGTCTCAATGTATCTTGAACTCTCACCATCATCTTTCATCTTCCTGCGCAGCTTGGAAATATGCATGGCTACTGTATTCTCACGAACATTCACATAAGGCAGTCCCCAGGCTTTCTCATAGATATCTTTTCTGCTGACTAATACATCTGCACTCTCCATCAGTACCTGCAATACCAGTGCTTCCATCTTCATAAGCACAATCTTCTCACCATCCATTTCCAGGATTGAATTCTTCGTATCCAGAATTACATCTGAAACTGCAATTCTGCCGTCTTCCTGATATTGCACCGGCTTAACGCTCTTACGACGATGATTCACACTGGCAATACATTTTGCCATTAATTGAACCGGAGGCGTTGCAATGGGCATATAGTCTGCAATCCCCATACGATACGCACCTACCACGCTGATATCGTCCATATCCTTGCCCATCATAAACATCGTGACATCGTCTTTTCTGTCCAGAATCTCCATTGCCAATGTATATCCTGATTTGTTCGCCATATAATCGTCCACAACTACCACATCATATTGTTCCTGTGTAGCCTTACGATATCCCTGAAAAGGCACGTGTTCTATGGTCGCATCCATATTCCACATGGTACAGGCTTTCAGGTAGCCTGCGTCTCTGCCATCTTCTTCAATAATGAACAGGACCTTTGCGGAAATATCATCCGATACTGACAGTAAGTTTCTCATATGGGTTCTCCTTCCTCATATCTGATTGAAAATTAATTTTCTTTTTAACCTATTTTAGCATATTGTCTGAATATAATTATTATTTAATGTATTTTTGTCCTATGTATGATATACTTGTCTTGTGTTGTATTATATGTTCATACTACAATTGTTAATGGGGCTGCCCGCAGTCCTGTCACCTCGCAAAGGAGGAACTTCTTATGAAAAAAATTCGTGCACTCGAACCTCAGCTCCTTGTCCTGGAAGCCCTTACCTATAATCAATGGGTCATCACAATGGGACAGATGCTGCAAGCAACCAGTATGGATCTATACATACATTGCGTAAATGTCGCCTCTATCGCTGCCCATATGGCACTCTTTGGCAATCGCCAAATGCTCAATGAACAGGGGATCTCTCCGATTTCTCTTGTGTTAGGTGCTTTTCTCCATGATATTGGTTATATTGGAAGGGGATGCTGCTCTGCCTGTGGCAAAAATCCCCAGTCTATGTCTTATATGGAACAGCTGGCTTTTGATGAACATATCAGTGCCGGTCTCGAACAGGTCAAGCATCATACGGATGACCCTGTTGTTCTGGATATTGTATCCATGCATCACGAATATCTCAATGGGACAGGCTATCCAAATGGATGCCGGGCAGAGGATATACCACCTCATGTCAGGCTCGTCTCCATAGCCAATTCCTTATGCGCTTATCTGGAAAATACACAGCATACGTCTGCTGATTCTACGCCTATGCTTATGACTGAGTTATTGGATTATCTGCATAATGAAGCAATCAGTGGGAAATACGATATTACACTTCTGAATGCATTTTTCGATGGCATTATGAGCTATTATGACAGTCTTATTCCTCTGCACAACGGTCTGCGCGATTATTGCTCAGAAAAAGGATAAGCAGCAGAATTGCTATCAGCCCCAGTATGCTTAAGCCTACAATAAAGGAATAATTGGCTTTCACCAGCTCTGTCTCATACGTGGCATGGCTCTGCGGTGAAATGGCATCCTGATCTGGTGATGCCTGATTGTAATCTGTGTTATCTGCCCCTGTATGGTTTATCCATGGGCTGTCAGCTGTACTGGCATGACTCTCCCATGGAGTATCATCGGGGATGGTTGTCAAAGCTACAGGGTCAGGCACCATTGTCAATGCAGGCATTGTATTTTCTGTATTTTCCTGTTTGCTGCCATTCACTGGTAATTGTGATGGATTCACTGCCAATGTAAATGCTGCATCATTTATGTTGGTAATGTCATTCTTGCTTAGCGCTCCGTTTATCAGATTGTTAGGGATATTGGGTTTACTTGTGGCTTCATTATCTGCGCCGTCTGTTTTTCCAGTTGAGCCATTATCGGAATTATCCGGGAGTGTGGTGCTTCCATTATCGGATTTATCCGGGGGTGGTGTGCTTCCATTATTGGAATTATCCGGGGGTGTGGCGCTTCCATTATTGGAATTATCCGGGGGTGTGGTGCTTCCGTTACCGGAATTATCCGGGAGTGGTGTGCTTCCATTATCGGATTTATCCGGGGGTGGTGTGCTTCCATTATCGGATTTATCCGGGGGTGGTGTGCTTCCATTATTGGTGTCACCCGGTTTGCCTGTGGTGTTATCCTTATCCAGGTCTGGGCTAGTTGGTTTAGTATCTTCCTTCTTGGGTGGCTCTGCTGCCTGATTGACCTGTAAGGCTGCCTGGTTGGAGCTTACCTTGATCTGCTGCCCGTTCTGTTCGCTGACTACCGTCAGTTCGCACCAGAAAGTGTATTTTCCTGCTTTATAGCCGGAAGGAATTTTACACTTGACTGTATTGCCATTCTCTACTTTGGTCTTTTTGCCATTCTGCTGCATATACCACTGTGGCGTAATGGTATAACCCTGTTCCGTACTCTGCGCATAGGCAACTTCCATATAGCTTTCTTCATAATCAGACTCCACTTCTACAGAGACTGGCTGTTTTGTAACAGACACTGGATTTATCCAGTATGCATAGAATGTCTCATCCTGAACAATATCTGATTTTCGCACTGCTTCACCTGACGTACTATAATAGCAGGTTTCCCTGCCACCCTTTTGCAGGTAATAGCCTGCAAATAATCCATCTTCCCTGACCGGGAGCGTAATATCGGGCATCTGCTTCCCATATGCCGCTGTAATAGTCTCTACCACATTGCCATAGGCATCTTCCAAAGTTACTGTATATTCTTTGGGAATCTTGCGGTATACTGCAATATAGTTTTTGTTCTCTGTAACGGGGGAATGCACGGTGTCCGTCCCTGTCAGGTTCTCTTTACGTCCTGTCTCCATATCGTCCCAGCCGGTAAAAGTATAACTGTACTGTGAATCTGCCTTTCTGACAGGTTCTGTCTTCACCGGGTAATCAGCTATACTTCCTTTTGATGCGGTGACGCTGCCCAGTAAAGTCATATCATAATTGAAATAATTAAGAGTCAGTTGTTCTTTGGTAAGTTGAGTTATGGTTATCTTCCCACTTCCCTGTCTCACACCTGCTGCCACCGAAACGTTTTTGCACACATCTGAGTTATAATAATTCGTTCCACCATATGCCTGCTTATTTTCTTCAATCATAGTCTCCGATTTGCCACATGATAGTTGATATTTATCTATGCTGTTAGTGTCCTTCCCACAATCCCTCTTGGTATGTGTCCACGAACTATCCGTAATGAAGTCCGAATCCATATCTCCCTCATTGCTTCCCCATTCTCCGCACACACTGCAATTGGCTTCTATATAGCCCGGCTGATCATCACTGACTCTGAAATTCTCAAATGTTCCACACTGTACAAAACAGCTGCCGTTATGAATATGTCTGATTTCTCCTGTGTAACAGCCGCCGCCTGATTCTTCGCTGCCTGTGTGCTCATGGTATCTGGTATAGCCACTCTGTCCACCCTGATAGCCACCACCGCCACCGGCTGAATTGGGTTCTGAGCTGGATTCACCATTACTATTAATAGCTCCACCTCCAAGCACTTCACCGCCATAACCGCCATCTTGCGTATCCGTAGCTCCACCTCCACCTCCGGCAACTGCTGCGGTAACTCCATTGATTACCACCGTCGTGACTCCGCCTCCGGAGGTCAAAGTTCCCTGACCTCCCCCCTGGCTGCCATCGCTTCCACCAATCCGAAGCTCTACCCGGTCATTTCGGTGAAGGCTGACCTGCATATTGACCATGCCACCTTTTCCACCTGTATGTTCCTGATAAGAACCACCCTGCGCACCATATAATTCAAATTGATATATACCATCACTCGTCACTGTAAAATCCTGACTGACTTCATATTCCCAATAGTCAGGCTCACTTGCTGTCTGTTCAGGACTCATTGTCACAGCCGCCGCCATCAATGTCATAATTCCTTTCTTCATCCATATTGCTTTCATTGAACTACTCCTTATTTCACATTCATTATGTGTGTCACGTAACAAGGCGGTATGTTATAGTACTTTAGTCTCATTTGCAATAGATGTTATGATTCTTTTAAGGTTATTGCCAAACATAAAATTCATAAAAACATAAACAAATCATAAACTGACGTCTTTTTCCATAAACAAAAAAGCCAAATATGCTTGCAAATCCAAGGATTCACAGCCTATCTGGCTTTTTATTATATATAAAAAATATTCCCCCGTAGTTTATAAACGAATTTATACTTTATTCAAATACAATCTGTCTGCCGTGTGCTCTTCCGTATTCCTCCAGGCGCTGCCTGAAATGCTCCACGCCCTCTGTATTGCCCGCCAGATTATGTAAGAGCATGATCCTGACGAAGGTATCATATGCCTGTTCTCCAAGTGAGTCCAGATCTGACATCTGTGTCACTTTTACAAAAGTCAACAGCGCAAGCAGGTTGTCACCACATGCCTGATGTGCACAGCCAAGCAGATATCCATATTCTGCACCTTTGAAACGGTCTGCATATTTCATCAGATGCTCCCTGGCTTCCTGTCCCTTATCCAACTCCAGTAAAAGTCTGGCATATGCCGGAACTGCCACCTTCATAAATCCTTTTTCCGGGTTATCATTTCTGGCGAAGCACTCTGCATAAGCCTTAGCGGCATCATCATATCTCTTCAATATGTAATAGGACTGTCCCATCTGGAAATACAGATAATCATCAAAAGGTGTCTCACCCAGTGCAGACTGAAGCATCGTCAGGTTTCTCGCCTGTTTACGCTCCATCTCCTCCGGTGTGATATCATATCCATGGTGTTCGACCTCTACAGGCAGACGATAAGTACTCAGGCATACCTCCTCCAAGTTCACCTGGTTCTTCGGCGTGATCTGCTCATGAATACGGAATCTGTACTCGAAGAAATTACGATTGTAGAAACGCGGAACCTCTTCTGCCTTATAGGTATGTTCTCCATCCGGCTGCGTGTATACATTCGTCAACCCCATCATTCCAACATGGCGAAGATGCTGCTGCATACAGATACGCAGAGCCTTCTCATCAAGCTGCGTCAGATATTCATCGCAATCCAACACCAGAATCCAGTTATTGGACGCCTGCGCTGCAGCAAAATTGCGGGCTGCGCTGAAATCATCAATCCATGCGAAATCATAGACTTTATCTGCATAACGGGTGGCTATCTGTCTGGTATCATCTGCCGAACCGGTATCCACTACAATAATCTCCCAGGAATATCGGCGCAATGCCTTGAGACAGTTCTCAATATATTTTTGTTCATTCTTTGCAATGATGCATACTGAAATAGGAAGTTTTGTCATTTTCGTCCTCCACCTTAGCTGTTTACTACACGTTCTTTCTCACGCATGCATGCTTCATACTTACCCTGAAAAACCTCAGCCATCTTCTCATCGCCCATATCACGGTACAATTCAATGATATGCTCATAGCAGTGCAGCAGATTCTCGCCCAGCGTATCTGCATCTGCCATGGTCGTTGTTTTCACATAATAGAGCAATGCTTTAAGCGGCTGACCATTATCCAGGCAGACACCTGCATAGGTGAACTGGAACTTCGCTGTCTTGCATCGTCCTGCATAACGATCCATCAATGCGAGAGCCTCCTTCTCCCTGCCTACTTTTACATACGCTTTGGCAAGGGAAATAATCATAACCTGCACATAGATAAATTCCGGTGAAGGATCACCGGCAAGACCTCTTTCATAGAAGGTAACTGCTTTTTCATGGTTGCCAAGGATAAATTCTGACTGACCAATCTGGAAAAGGGTATAGGAATCATCAGGATTGCGTTCCAGATTCTTATATAACAGGCTCAGATTGCGGCGCTGCTTATCCTGCATTTCTTCTGGTGTCAATGCATAACCATGGTGTACAACCTCCATAGGAAGCAGGAAGCACTGCATCATTTCTTCTCTCTTCGCCATATCCTTGGAGCACACCTGCTCATGGATTGGATAATCAAATGTATAAAAGTTCTTATTATAGAAGCGAGTCACATCATCTGTTCCATATCCTGTCTGCCCGTCTTCATCCAGAACAAGATTCTTGAGCCTGATCACTCCTGTATATCTTGGAAACTTCTGCATCAGGATACGCATAGTCTTCACGTCTATGCTGTTTACATATTCATCACAGTCCAAGGACAGTATCCAGTTATTAGACGCATGCTGTGCGCAGAAGTTCCTGGCTGCGCTGAAATCATCAATCCAGGCAAAATCCAGTACTTTGTCCGCATACCGGGACGCAAGCTCCTTTGTCCTGTCCGTAGAACCTGTATCTGTAACAATAATTTCAAAGCCGTATGGCTTTAGTCTCTTCAAACATTCTTCGATATTCTTCTCCTCATCTTTTGCGATGAGGCACACGGAAATCGGCACCTTAGACATATATAATCCCCTTTATGAACAAACTATTCGGTAATTGCAAAGTGAGCATCCAGAATGGGACGAATGATGTATCATTCTGTATCCGTGATAAAACATTTTACAATTATGCTTTTTTATTTTATGGATAAATTGTAGCACAATTTTAATTTATTTTCTATATTATATAAACATTTTATGTAAATTATTTGCAACTATTTAGGGGCATGCAAATTGAGGCAGAATATGTTTGTTCTCAAGCATCTTTGACTCGATTTATATGGCGAAATAACCACAATAAGCAGATAACAAGTAAACTTGTTATCCCGTAAAGCATCGAAGATGCGCTTTTGCGCATGGGGTTCTAAATAATTATATTACTTATAAGTAAAAACAGGGCCACCCAAATGAGGGTAAGCCCTGTCATTTTCTTCGTTATCCTTGTAGGAGTGATAGCACTCCCTGATTTGCCTGGTTAGCCTGCGCAAGCATTGCCTGTCCTGCCTGCTGCAGAATGTTGGCATTGGCATTTCGTACCATTTCTTCTGCCATATCTGTATCACGGATTGCAGACTCTGCTGCTGTGGTATTCTCGACAATATTATCCAGGTTGTTCACGGTATGTTCCAGTCGATTCTGTACAGCACCGAGAGCAGAACGTTGTCTGGATATCTGTTGCAGCGCATCTCCCACTACATCTATCGCATCTGTTGCATTATTTCCTGTTTCATCTACAATACCAATATTGTAGCTTGCCAGTTTATCAATGCCGATACCTGCTGCCGTCAGGGTATCTATCGTTGCTGATATCTTATTTCTGCGGTCACTCTGTGCGCCTACATGAAGATTGAAGGTAAGACCTTCTGCGACCTGCTGTGACGACTGTGTAATATACTTAGCTATCGTAGATGGCGCTTCCATACCCTTGGTCTGCGCATAGGCTAATGCATTTTTATAAACGGTAGTAGACGTACTGCTGAATACTTCATCTGATATTCTCGCCTGCGCTGTCGTATAAAGACCACCTGTATAGTTGCCGTTTTTATCAAAATAATTGTTCAGCGCAATTCCTGATATCTCCTGTCCATCCGCATTATAGAGCTTCTGCATGCTCTCATCACGCTCCAGATATTCATCTGTCCACTTGAACGGATCACCACCAAGCAGCTGTTGCCTTACTCTGGTGCTTGTACCAGGCTTACCATCCAGGATATCCACCAGACGATACTGATCAAGCATTGTATTGTTATCACTCAGATACTGCGTCATATCCGTGTCCTTTGTGATATGAGTCACGGTACTGTTGGCTGTATTGTAAATATACAGATCCTGTTTGGCTTTTATCACAGAGGTAGAACCATCTACATAAAGGTCACTGCCTCCTGTTGTATTGGAATCCAGCTCGGCATTGATAAATGCCACATAACTGCTCGTATTCAGTACACCTTTTCCCTTATTATCAGCAACAGTGCTCTTGGAGAGATACTTCGTCATATCGTCTCCCTTGCTTAGCTTATCAGCGCCAAGTGCAATACTTGGACCGGAGTTAAGTACCTTATTATCTACTACATAAATATTATTGGTTCCAACATAATTCATGCAGTATGTAGTAGGATTCTTCAGATTCGGAATCGTATTCTTCGTAAAAGTCGTAGAATAATTTGTAATATATACGCTGGTAGTAGGTCCGGTCTGATCTCCTTTTAGCAAAAAAGTCTCATTGAACTTGGTTGTTTCAGCGATTCTGTCAATTTCGGACACCAACTGATCCAGTTCATCCTGAATGTACTGACGGTCAGATGTGGAATTGGTGCCATTTGCTGCCTGCACGCACAATTCGTTCATTCTCTGAAGCATGTCCTGCACTTCAGCCAGCGCTCCTTCCGCTGTCTGTACACAGGAAATGCCATCTTCCGCATTGGAAGCTGACTGTGTCAGTCCTCGCACCTGCTTACGCATTTTCTCAGAAATAGCCAGTCCTGCTGCATCATCAGCCGCACGGTTGATCTGATATCCACTGGAAAGCTTCTCCGTAGAACCTGATACTGTCTTTGTAGTTATTCCCAACATTCTATTGGCATTCATTGCCATAAGGTTATGCTGTACTACCATAAGTTTCTCCCCCTGTTATGAAAATACGCCAGCCACGCTGATGCGGTGACTGGCGCGTATAAAAACTATCTCCCCTATATATAACCTTCTTACGATCTGTATTACTGTAACAGACTAAGTACTCCCTGATTAGCCTGATTAGCCTGTGCCAGCATGGACTGACCTGCCTGCTGTAAGATATTGGAATTGGAATATTTTACCATTTCCTCTGCCATATCTGTATCACGGATAGCGGACTCAGCAGATGTGGTGTTCTCTACAACATTATCCAGATTCTTGATAGTGTGCTCTAATCGGTTCTGAACAGCACCTAATGCAGAACGCTGTCTGGATACCATATTAAGTGCATCTGCAATGACATCAATAGCATCTGTTGCATTGTTACCTGTGGAATCTACGATACCAATGTTGTAGCTTGCAAGCTTGTCAATACCAAGACCTGCTGCTGTCAGGGTAGAGAGCTCTACCTGAACTTTGTTATTTCTATCAGAATCAGAACCTGCATGAAGCTCTACGTCAAGAGCTGCTGCCACCTGAGTGGAAGACTGGGTGATGTAGGCATTGATGGTAGCGGCAGTTACATTACCACCAATATCCTTAAGCTGTTTTGCTCTTGGATCATTTGCATTTGCAAAGACTTCATCAATCGCTCTTGCCTGGGAACTTGTATATAGACCACCCTTATAATTGCCATTCTCATCAAAGAATTTATTCAAAGCTACACCTGATACAATCTGACCATCTGCATCATAGAGCTGCTTGGAAGAAACATCCCTCTCCAGGTAATTATCTGTCCATGCAAATGGCTGATTGTTTGTGATTGAAGTTTGCACTCTTGTAGAGGTTGCTGCTTTACTATCTACCTTCTTTTCATCACCATACAGAACATCTACCAAACGATATTTATCCTTCATTGTATTGTCAGTATTCAGATATTCTGTCATATCTGTTCCTTCTGTAATCCTGGTAACTGTGCTGTTCGCAGTATTATAGATGAACAGATCTCTGTTCGCTCTTACTGTAGAAGTGGTTCCATCAGTAGAAAGATCCTTTGTTACATTGGTTTTACCATGTCCATTTACATTTCCGTTTGAGCCTTTTTGTACATCTGAATCCAGCTCAACATTTACAAAAGCAACATAGGATGTTGTATTTAAAGTAGCTCCTGCCTTGTTTGTATCCTTAGTGTTACCTGCCTTTACTTTCTCCATATACTTTGTAATATCATCACCGTTCTGAATCTTATTACCTGTCAGAGAAATGTTAGAGCTTGTACTGTAAATAGATGAGGATACGATATAAATATTGTTAGTACCTACATAGTTGGTCTTATAGTCAATTCCTTTGATATTATTCGGCAAATCATTCTTTGTATAAGTTACGGAATAATTCGTGATATACATATTCTTGGTCGGCTTTGTATCATCGCCTTTTAACAAATAGGTCTCATTGAACTTCGTGGTCTCTGCAACACGGTCAATTTCTTCGATCAACTGATCAAACTCATCCTGAATGTACTGACGGTCTGTTGCGGAGTTAGTACCGTTGGCAGCCTGTACAGCCAGTTCATTCATTCTCTGCAGCATATCCTGTACTTCAGCCAGCGCTCCTTCCGCTGTCTGTACACAGGAGATACCATCCTCTGCATTGGAAGAAGCCTGTGAAAGACCTCTGATCTGTTTTCTCATTTTCTCGGAAATTGCAAGTCCTGCTGCGTCATCCGCTGCTCTGTTGATGCGATAACCGCTTGACAATTTCTCAGTGGAGCCTGATGCCTCCTTGGTCGTAATGCCAAGCATTCTGTTAGCGTTCATAGCCTGAAGATTGTGTTGTACTACCATTCTCTTATACTCCCCTTTTCTTTCATGATTAACCGTGTCTTCCTTCAGACACAATTTTTACTCTGTTCCCTTAACTTATAGGTTTCTCTGAATGATTACTGTAAACTAATTATGCTATCGGTTTATGTCAATAGCGTTTTCAGTAAATATATCGGATTGAATTGTCAGAAATTTTATAGATTAACATATAATTTTTAAATAATTTGTTTAAAATAAAAAATTTACATAAAAAAGGTCTATGAAATTCACTCCATAGACCTCTGTATATTCGTTTCTATTTACTTACACATTACTTACACAATTCTTTTACTACATCTGAAGACTGATTAGCCTGTGCCAATACAGAATCGTTGGCATTTTCCAAAATTCTGCGATTTGCTGCACGAATCATATCATCTGCCTTATCTACATCCAGAATATTGCTCTGTGATGCAAGCACATTCTCCAATGCAACATTCAGTTCATCGTCTGATAATACTGATTTTCTGCTGTTTACATCTGATATTGAGACTTCAACTTCTTTGTCTGCTGCCTTTGCAGTAGTCTGCTCCTGAACCTTTGTGCCGGGTTCCTCCTTGGATAATGCTGTCTTGTAATTCTGTTCCGGCTTCTTGTTGACTTCCATGTGATTTGTTACGAGCATACTGACCTCCCCTTTTTCAAAGCTGATTGAATCCCTGATTCAACCTTGTATTTCTCTGTTACGATGTATTCAGAATACTATCATTTACAGAATTTGTCAACATAATTTGTGAAATTGTATATACAATTATGTCATCTGATTATAATAGGGACTGCCACACTACATAGTGTATCAGTCCCTAAGTATCCGGATTTATAATTCTTTTTTCATATATTCCTCAAATTCCTTTACTGACATATTCACCTTCCCTGCTGCCGCTTCCATGGTAAGTGTTCCGTCCTCCACCAAATCTTTCAGAAGACTGAGCTTACCCTGTGTTATTCCCTGTGCCATTCCTTGAGATATTCCCTGTTCAAGCCCTTGTCGGATTCCTTCATTCTCTCTTCGATTCATCAACACTTCTATTGCTTCACACATATTGACTTCCTCCATTCCTTTTGGGATGTGAAATTTCGTATTGGTAACTTCTTTAATCACCTGTGCTGCACTGACTTCCAGATGCTCCATTCTCTGATTATGCTATATGTTTTATGAATTGTTTAAGTGTTTTTTATCATTGCATTATCTATGCGTTCAACAGCGTCAGCACGCTCTGGTTACTTTGATTAGCCTGCGCCAGCATGGAGGTAACTGCCTGCTCTAATATATTTAAGTCAGAAAAGCGCACCATCTCCTGCGCCATATCAGTATCTCTGATCTGCGACTCCGCCGCTGTTGTATTCTCGACAATGTTCTGCTCATTCTTAACCGTATGCTCAAGGCGGTTCTGCTGGGCACCGATTCGACTGCGCTGTGCGGATACATAGCCTATTGCATCTGCGATTCTGTCAATTACATCCGTTGCATTATCTTCGGAAAGGACATTCATTCCCTTGATGCCAATACTCTGAGATGAAATAGCACCTAACTGTAAGGTCAGTCCATCTCCTGTCTCAGCTCCGGATTGAATCCAGATAGATTTGTTGCTGACACTGCCTGCGCTATTGGAATCTTTGCCAAAAATATCTTCGGAATCACAAAAATATGCTGTCTCTTTATCTATCTGTCCCCAAGGGTTATTATCAATATCAAATACATATAAAGTAGTTCCGCTATAGGCGAACTGTACATGCTCTCTGGTGTAATAATCGCCATCCAGATAATTATCCTTCTGCAGATTAGTCATTTCCTGTTTAATTCCATCAACCATATATTTACAGAACTCTGCCGCATTATTAAAGTAACTGCCATCAGCCTTCTTCATACCTATTTCTATCTGGCTGAAATAGTCATGTGTCACATCCGCTGACTTTTTGAATGAAATGCCAGTTGCATCTGTAAACTTCACAGTCTTTGGACAGTCATCTGTACAACAGTTCACGAAAAACTGCGTACCGACTAAGTCCTGCAAATGACTCTCTATAGCGCTGAAATCTGCATGCACACTTACAAAATCATTGTCAGCATCCAGTAAATGAGCCAATGTGAGCGTATCAAGTGTAGAATTATTTTTTACAATGCCCATGGATAAGTGTTCTTCCATATATCCGGTTTTGGACACACTATTCCCCAATAATTCAAAAAATCTTCCCGAAGTAGAAGGTTTATTGCCCATGCTTCCACCGATGACAGTCTTCGTATTACCTTCATCCTTTAAAATATACAGATCGTTAAACTTCGTAGTCTCCCCAATTCTGTCTATCTCCTTAATCAGCGCCGACACTTCCATATCAATCGCTTCTCTATCACCGGACGAATTCGTTCCGTTAGCTGCTTTCACTGCCAGCTCATTCATACGCTGCAGCATATCATGAACCTCTGTCATAGCACCATCTGCAACCTGACACAGGGATATACCATCTTCTGCGTTGGCTATCCCTTGTGTTAATCCTCGTATTTGTTTTCTCATCTTCTCAGATATTGATAAACCTGCCGCATCATCTGCTGCCCGGTTGATCCGATATCCACTCGACAGGCGCTCTGTACTTTTCGCCTTATTTCCTTTTACTATCCCCATTTGACGTTCCGTGTTCCCTGCGGACAGATTGTGCTGTATTACCATATATTATTCCTCTCGCATCCATGCTCGATTTATTCTTCTGTTACTTATTTACAATTCGTTCTCTTTCAGCCCTACATTCCAGATATTTCTGTTCAAAAGGCTTTGCCAGATCCTCATTTCCTGTCTTTTGATAAATGGCAATTACCCGTTCATAGCAGGTCAGAAGTCTCTCACCCAATGTATTGGAATCCTTCATCATCGTGGCCTTGAGATAATTCATGACTGCCTTGATCGGCTGGTCATTCTCTAAGAGTATATTGGCATGGCAAAAGACGAAGTTCGCATAATTGCAGCTCTCTGCATAACGATCCATTAATGCCAGTGCATCTGCTTTTCTTCCCATATCAGAATACACATTTGCCAGTGATGTGATCATCTCAATTACATAAGTTCTGTCTGTGGATGGTTCAAAAAACAGCCCCTTCTCATAAGCCTGTGCTGCTTCTTCATATCTCTTGAGTACCTGCAACGAGCACCCTATCTGGAAATAATAGTATGGATTATCCGGTTCATCCTTTAATCCAGCATATAATATTTCCAAATTACGCTCCTGCTTCTTCACCATGTCCTCACCCTTAATCGCATAGCCATGATGAATGACCTCCATCGGCATCAAAAAGCCCTCCAGTGAATCTGAATCCCCTTTGATTGGAATAATCTGCTCATGAATCGGCTTATCATATCTGTAATAGTTCCTATTATATAATCTGGGCAAATCATCTACACTGTATCCAAGCTCATCATTTTCCCGAAGCTGGATATTTTTCATGCGTACCACGCCGACCTGCTTGGGTTTCTGCTGTAATAACACTCGAAGAATCCTGATGTCTACACTCTCTATATACTCATCGCAATCCAGTGCCAGTATCCAATTGTTGGATGCCTGCTTTGCGCAGAAATTTCTCGCTGCGCTAAAGTCATTGATCCATGTAAAATCTACTACTTTGTCCGCATATCTGGATGCTATCTCCTTCGTTGCATCTGTAGATCCAGTATCTGCAACCACTATCTCAAAACCATACGGTTTTAATTTTCTCAGACATTCTTCTATGTATTTCTCTTCATTCTTTGCTATGATGCATACACTGATTGGCACCTTTGACATGATAAACTCCCATTCCCCTTTTTCTATTTTTTACACCATCAAGTTATCTATTATATATAATATCATAGCATAAATTATCTGAATATTCTATCATTATTTTATCGAACAGAAGATTCTTACAACTCCAAACTATTTTCTTTTAATAAAAAGTCATAAATAACAGGGACTGACACACTATAGTGTAACAGTCCCCTGAATATCCTGATTTATAATTCTTTTTTCGTATATTCTTTAAATTCCTCTACCGACATATTCACCTTACCAGCAGCAGCTTCCATAGTAAGTGTTCCATCATCTACCAACTCTTTGAGCAGACTAAGCTTGCCTTGGGTGATACCTTCAGTCTCTCTTCGCTTCATCAGCACTTCTATTGCTTCACACATATTGACTTCCTCCATTCCTTTCGGTATTTGAAATTTCGTATTGGTAACTTCTTTAATCACCTGCGCTGCACCGACTTCCAGATGCTCCATCCTCTGATTATGATTCATATATTCTGCTAATTTATCAGCATCCTTTGAATACTTGATATAGCTCAGCACTTCCCTGAGACTTGTATGGAACTTATCCATTTCGTCAGAATCAATCCCAGCAGGATCTATCAATTTAATTCTGTAGTCCGGGATATGCTGCAACAGTCCCTTATCTGTTACTGCCATAGTCTGACCGCTATTTTTCCTGTTCCTTTTGCTGATTTCTATTACCTGCCTGCCATATTGCAGGGCATCATAAATGACATTCCTGACCGGCATGGCATAGTGAATATCCGTCTGAGCCTCTACACCAAACAGCACATATGCCGCCTTATCATCTGTCATTACTGTAGTCATTTTCAATATATCCCTGTATTTCTGTACCGCCTGTGCCTGTTTCTTTCCTTTATCATCTACTGTAAAAGGTATCACTACCTCCGCTGTGTCCAGTTCTCTCAGCGTCTGTGGCTGAATCACATTTTCTCCATTATACAGTAAAAAATTAAAGGCATCTGCAAAAACAGTATTCTCTTTCATATACTGTTTGGTGACTGCATCTGCCATTCCCATTGTGTTCATCACCTTTCCTCATTATAATATCTCCGAATATGCTGCGCAACAACATTCGCTTTACTATACTGGGAACATGGGGTTAAATCAATATGTTTTATGAATTGTTTAAGTGTTTTTTATCATTGCATTATAATGGCATTGAAAGGGCTACCCGATTGGGTAGCCCTCAATTTGTTATGGTAGAGAATATATGTAGTATCACTTACATATATTCCAGTCACCGTTTATCTGGTTAAGATTAGCCTAAGAGTGAAAGAACACCCTGGTTGGACTGATTAGCCTGTGCTAACATAGACTGACCTGCCTGCTGAAGGATATTGTTCTTGGAGTACTTAACCATCTCATCAGCCATATCTGTATCACGAATCTGGCTTTCTGCAGATGTTGTATTCTCAACAACGTTATCCAAATTCTTAATTGTATGCTCTAATCTGTTCTGAACAGCACCAAGAGAAGATCTCTGAGCTGAAACCTTAGCTACTGCATCAGCAATAGAATCAATTGCGTATGTAGCTGCTGCACCTGTACTATCCTTAACATTTAATCCAGCGATACCAAGACCTGTTGTATCAAGAGAAGAAATCTTAACACCAATCTTATTTGTCATATCAGCATCTGCACCTACATGAAGGCTGAAATTCAAATCCTCTTTTGTCTTAGCTTCAGCACGGTTAAATGTAAACTGAACAACCTTCTCTCCATTTACATCCTTCACATCGTTAGTTGTCTTTGTAGCCACTGTAATTTGATTTTTATTTGCTCCAACATTGTTAGCTAATGTTAATTCTTTTGCCATGTATTTATAAGCTGTATCAGCATTAATAATAGAAGCATCATTATCATCTACACCATTATTATCGGCATCTGTAAGCACATTATATGTTTTTCCATTATACTTTACAGAGCTAATTTTATTATTAGCCAAACGATCCTCAATTGTTGCTTTAGAAATCAAATTCTTATCTTCATTATCTTCATTCTTATTATCCACAATTGAATACTGTACACCATTAATAGTAACTTGGCTTCCTGTTGACATAGTTAATTTTGTGATAGAATTTTTTACATTATCTGCAGTATCGCCAATCGTATAATTCTTTCCACCAATACTTACAGTATCTCCGACTTTTAAAGCCTTTACAGTAAATGTAGCACCAGCAGAACCGCTTACTAATTTGCCATCCAGACCTGCATCTTTAGCAGATAATTTTACAGTCTTATCGCTGGTATCTCCCTTTAACAAGTATGTCTCATTGAACTTTGTAGTTTCAGAAACACGGTCGATTTCTGTTAACAACTGGTCAACTTCATCCTGTACTGTCTGTCTATCATCAGATGACATTGTACCATTAGAAGCCTTAACTGCTAGCTCGTTCATTCTCTGAAGCATATCATGAACTTCTGTTAAAGCACCTTCAGCAGTCTGTACTGCACTGATACCATCCTCAGCATTTGCAGATGCCTGATCCAGACCTCTGATCTGCTTACGCATTTTCTCACTGATAGAAAGTCCTGCTGCATCATCTGCTGCACGGTTTACCTTATAACCGGAAGATAACTTCTCAGTTGACTTAGCTAAGGAACCCTGTGTGATACCTAACATTCTGTTTGCGTTCATCGCTGAAATATTGTGTTGTACTACCATAATAAATACCTCCTTGTACTTTGTGCGATTGAATCCTTTCAATCGCTTTCTTAGTTCCCTTATTCAATTTTCTTATCAGGATTTGGTGAGTATCCAAATTCCTTCATTATATATAATATCCATCCACAGCCCGCTTTGGCGCGCCTGCTTGATACAGGCTGCTTCAGGTTATTACCAGAAAAAAGGTTCCTTCAAAATATACTGCATAATCCATTATTTATCTTCCTTGACTATGTCGAGTACAACATCCTTATTTAATTATCAAATTGCTTGTTTAACTCCCTTACACTTTATATATCGGCAAGTCTTTTATAAACTTTATAGCATTTTTTAATTTTTTAGTAAAAAAAGGTAAGCCTTCGGAAATCCGATGACGTACCATACACTAATCACTATATGGCGAATCCTTTCCGATATCAGAAACCACTCCTTTAGTTTCCGAGATTCTTTCCTTGAATCTGTTTATATCATAAACTAAATTTTCAGAATATTCAATACCTTTTTTGAAAATTATTTGCAATTTATTTTCATAATTGATATTAACTATTTATGTAGAGTTGTCGATATAGTATGTGTAATTGATACAATTCTGTGTTAAGAATTTCATCAATTTATACTACCAGCATTGGTAATACCAGGGACTGCCTGTAAACAGGTGGCCAACTGTCGTATATATGGCAGTTCTTGTTATTATATACAATTTCATAGGGGATGCGAAATAATTAATCCAATTTAATTCGCAAACAATTAACGGGCAAAAGGATTTGTCCATGTCAAATACAAGGAGGTATTTATTATGGTAGTACAGCACAATTTATCAGCAATGAACGCAAACAGAATGTTAGGTATCACAACAGGTTCTCTGGCAAAATCTACAGAGAAGCTTTCTTCCGGTTACAAGGTAAACCGCGCCGCAGATGATGCAGCTGGTCTTGCTATTTCTGAGAAGATGAGAAAGCAGATCCGTGGTCTGGATCAGGCTTCTGCTAATGCAGAAGATGGTATCAGTGCCGTGCAGACTGCTGAAGGTGCTCTGACAGAAGTTCACGATATGTTACAGAGAATGAATGAATTAGCAGTAAAAGCAGCTAACGGTACAATGTCTACAGACGACAGACAGACTGTACAGGATGAAGTTGAACAGTTATTAACTGAAATCGACAGAGTTGCTGAAACTACAAAGTTCAATGAACTGTATATGTTAAAGGGTGACACAAGCGATAAGACTGTAAAATTATCTGCTAAGGATGCAGGCCTGGATGGTAAATTAGTAACTGGTGCAAACAGTGCAACATTTACAATCAGTACATTGAAACTTGGTGATTCCGTAAGTATCGGAGGCAAGACTTATACAATCGGCGATGCTACAGCTAAGAATGTTGCCGACTCTGTTGCCAAACTTACCATGGCGACCGGAAGCCAGGTTACATTAAATGGTGTGCAGTATACTATTGTAGATACAGAACCAGAAGAGGATGAAGCTAAAAATCTTATCACAAAGGATACTATTGAGAAACGTATCAATGGTGGTAAACTTACATCCGTTAAATTCAATGGTAAGACCTACAATGTCATTACCGATAACGCAGGTGGTGCTGCAGATGGTATTGATGATAATGAATCATCTATCATTACAGCCGATAAGGCATATGAATATATGGCAAAAGAGCTTGCTTTAGCTAACAATGTAGGGGCTAACAAAACTCAGATTTCTATTAATGTAGCAAATAATAAGGAACTAATCAAGGGTAAGGACACAGTTCAGTTTGTCTTTAACAGAGCCGAAGCCACAACAAAGGAAGACCTTAATTTCAGCCTTCATGTAGGTGCTGATGCAGATATGACCAATAAGATATCTGTCAAGATAGCTTCATTGGATACAACAGGTCTTGGTATTGCAGGCTTAAATGTTAAAGATAAGACTGGTATATCTGCAACCTACGCTATTGATTCTATCGCTGATGCAATTGCTAAAGTATCTGCACAGAGATCTTCTCTCGGTGCTATTCAGAATAGATTAGAGCATACTATCAAGAACCTGGATAACGTTGTTGAGAATACTACAGCTGCTGAAAGCCAGATCCGTGATACAGATATGGCTGAAGAGATGGTTAAGTATTCCAAGAACAATATCTTGCAGCAGGCTGGTCAGTCCATGTTAGCTCAGGCTAATCAGGCTAATCAGGGTGTACTTTCCTTATTAAGCTAATTCTGAAACTAGTCAGGAACCGTTTGAATCTTACATCCGCGTTCATGCTACCATAAGAGCAAAGAGCCGCTTGACGAAGCGGCTCTTTTGCTGTCTTTCTATATAACAAAAGCCGGACATTTTTGCTGTCCGGCTTTTGCTGATTCTTATCTTTTATTTCTTCTTATCCATCAACTGTGGATCGATATTATTGATTCTGCTCATGTTCTTATAATATTTCGATGCAGCAGATGTGGAGACCTTCATCTGTCTAATCTCCTGCCGTTTCATACGAAATACGTTCTCAAGTGCTGTCCGGTTGCGTTTCTCCTGAGCTTCTATTGTAACACCCTTATCTACCGCAGCTCTGATGAGCTCCTGAAGCTTCTGTACCTGTTCACGGTACTGCTGTGGATGATTCTTTACTTCATCTCCTATCAGTTCATAAGTAGAACTAAATCCATCATCCAGTTTATTGATCTCATCAACAAGCTTATCTTTTGCTTCCACGACTTCATCATATGCCTCCATATCCATTGGCTGGTGAGCACTGATCTCTGCCTGCTTTTTGTCCAGTTCAATAATCTGATCCAATACAATGATCTTCTTTTCAAGGCTTTCTATTAAAATCTGCAAATATCCTTCTGTCATGCCTTTCCCCCTGTTTTACACTCTGGTCTTTCTGTCAGGTTCCTGTTCTTCTTGCCATGGTTGGCGCATAGCCAATTGTATTATGCTGACCTCCGGCAATTCTGCTCTGTGCACTGGGATTATCTCTGTCTGATGCCACTTTCTTCATGACCTCTTTCCAGTTATCACGCATGGAACGTAAATGTCCTACTACTTCTTCCATAATCTCCGGATCTTTGGCAATATTCGCTTCGTGGCATCTTCTCAGTAAATATGTATACACTTTCTCGAAATCTTCCCAGACAGGATATTTCTTATCCAGTGTGTCTCTGAAATTCTGAATAATTTTCTCTACCTTTACTACATTTTCATGCGCTTTGGCAGGTTCATTATTCTGCATTGCCATGATTGCGATATTTCCGAATTTGATAGCTCCCTCATATAACATAAGTGTAAGTTCTGCTGGTGAAGCTGTCATAATTCTGCTATTCTGATATTGTGCATAACCATTCTGTTTCAGCATGCGCTTTTCCCTCTTTTCTGTGCTGTCTGTATGGACAACCTCCCTTATCATATATCGATTAGTTACTTCCTAACATACTGGAGATAGAACTTGTCTGAGACTGTAGCTTGGACAGAGCTACTTCCATCTTGCTGAATTTATTATACCATCTGTCCTCATAGTCATTCAGTTCGTCTTCTGCATCACTAATCTTTGTTGTATAATCCTTGTAGTCTTTCTTTAACTGCTTATCGTTATATACCTTGTAAATACTGCTGTACTCTGTGGATTCACTCATTGTTTCATCCAGCTTGCTGTACAGTGTCTTACACAGTGTTGCAAAGAAATTAGCAGTTCCTTCAGGATCTTCTGCAATGGCTGCTTTTAACTTATCTTCTTTGGTTGAAGTAAATTCATCATCTGCATCACCATTGATATGATAAGCATGATGTTCATTATCCTGTGCTTCAAAATAGCTCAGTGTACCGATACCATAGTCGGACAAATAATGCTTCTTGCCGCCATTCTCCTTATACCATGCACTGATCTCACTCGCAGACATGTTCTTCTTCTGTTTATCGGACAGATTGTTCTCATAATAACCATCCATCATTGTAGTAGTGAGTGTATTCATGACATTATAAAGACTGTTATCCTTACGGAGCAGAGCGCTCTTAATCTTATCTTCCCACTGTTCTACTTCATCATCTGTCATGCTGTCCTTCTCATCATCAGTCAGCATATCATATTTTCTTGCTGAATCAGCATTATAGAGCTTATCCATTTCGTTGATCAGGTCATTATACTCTGTCAGGAAATCCTTAATTGTATTATAAATTCCATCATAGTCTGTAGATGTGACCAGAGAGATCTCCTCATCTGTCACTCCCAGTGTATTGATTGTCAGTCCATTAATGGAGAATGTATTGGAATCAGATACAAAAGTCGCACCGTTCAATACAATCTCTGCATCCTGTCCTTCAATCTTAACGCAGGAATTCTTAGAACCATTGATATCTGTATACGTAGTATTCGGATCTAATCCTAAAGAAGCCAGTGCTGTACTGTCGTCTGAAGTCAAGGTAAAGTTCTTAGCAGAACCTGTTCCTGTTGAATTGATAAAGAATCTTTGATTGGTCGTATCAAAGCTGGCATTTACTCCTGCGTCTTTGAATTTGGCAACCAGATCATTGATTGTCATATCAGCTGTAATTTCGATATCTGTAGTCTTGGCATCTGTTCCTGAACCTGTTGTAATGCTGATGGTCTTGCCTGTCAGGTTGCTGTCGATTTCCGATAATTTATCTGTAGTTTCCCAGTTTACTACCTTAGTAACATCTTTTCCATCTGTGCCTGTTGTAGTTGATGTCTTACCATCCAGCTTAGCTCCGGTCAGATAACCTGATTTTGCAAGCTTATTTACCTTCAATGTCTGTGTTCCGTTTACGGCACCTTCACTGGCAACTACTGTTGCCTTGGTAGAATCAGAGCTTACAGTTGATTTCTTGCTGTATGCACTGGTCAGACGCAAGTTTGACAATGTCTTGCTGTACATATTGTAAATCTTGGAGTTTAAGTCCTGCCATGCGGTCTGCTTCCACTCCAGCTTCTTCTGTTCGTTCTTTAAATTGGTTACCTTGGTACTCTTGGTCTTGACTAACTGGGATACGATGCTCTCTGTATCCATTCCTGAGTACATACCGGTCATTCTTAATAAATCTGACATATGTATTTCCCTCCCATGTGAACGCAGGTCTTATAATTTCTGATCCAAGAGAACTCCTGCGATTTCCATGCTCTTTGCTAACATATCCAATGTCTTTTCAGGTGGTATCTCTTTGATGACCTCCTGAGTATCCTTGTCTACCAGCTTGATCATAACTCTGTTGGTAGCTTCGTGGATACCGAATTTGGCTTCCGAATTAGGAAGTTGTTCGTTCATTCTCTCAATTGCTTTCTTTAACTTCTCATTCTCAGCTGACTGCATTTCCTCTGCTGTCATTGTCTGTGAGGCAGATGTTTTGGGTGTTGTTGAGTCATATGATGTATATTCTGCTTCTCCCTCCGTGGACTGAGCATGAATCGTATTGTCTGTATCTGTTGTCATTTGTACTGTCTGCTTTGTCTGTGCAGCAGACATCCCCCGTACTGGTTCTACATACATGTTATTCACCTCCATGTTTTCATCACGTATATAGGAACTATTCAGAGCTATACGAATAGAGCCTGAATAGCTACTTTCAAGTTATATATCGGTCAGAAAAGAAAAAATGTTTATAGAAGCTATAAACATTTTCTTAAAAACATGGATGTCCATGATTATTTCATTAACAAATTGGCTAACTGCTCTACTCCAGCAGTATCTGAAGCTGCCTTGTTGGCCTCCTGAATCTGGATGTATACTTCCTTACGATATACGGGAACCTCCTTCGGTGCGCTGATTCCGATCTTCACCTGTTCTCCCTTGATCTCCAATATCGTGATTTCTATGTCATTATTGATCATTAAGGCTTCGCCTTTTTTTCTGGATAATGCCAGCATACCTTTCACCTGCCTTCTCTTCTTGTCTTATGATGCTCTATGCATTAGTTGCCATTAATGTATCGTAAATGGCATATTTGATACTGTATTCTTCATCATCGCAGATCAGCTGCACTGCTCTTCTGTTATCGGTACTGATAATAATGGGAGCACGCAGATTCACAGTGGTCTTGGTAATATCCTTTGGTACTGTGACTGTGACTAACATCAGGATATTGTCTGCCTCCAGATTGCCGCCAAGCGGTATCAGAAGCTCTCTGTCAAATCTTGGTGTATAACCGGGCATTGCCAGTTCGGGATTCATGACCGGCATTGCAAAGCCCGGCTCCTGTAAGGACTGAAGCCACTTGATACCGGAGTCATTACCCTTCTCTGCATTATAAATCAGGGTGAAGTCCTTGAGCTGCGGGAAGCCCAGTATACCACTTTCAAAGCGAATGATTTTCTCTTCTTCGATTGCTATTTTGCCAAATATTCTTGTGTTGATCTCTACCATAATTCATTTCTCCATTCAAGTCATCCATTATTCAAGCATTGGTTTATTATTATTGTAGCACATTTATGTCTACCACGCTATAGTTTTCTGACAACTTTGTGCTAAATATTTATATTTTATCTTTAGATAAAGTTCAAAAGTGATGTCTTCATAACATAACTGATAGATGACAGTGCCGCCTCATAGGTCAGCTCTACGCTCTTTAGCTGAATTGCAAGCTCTGTTACATCAGCATCCTCATTATCTGATACCAGCTCCTGGAAGTTGGTCTGCTGGGCACTTAATCTGTTCTGGATCAGTTTCAGTCTGGATTCGCGGCTTCCCACATCTGTCCTGGTCAATGTTGCCTGATTGGTATATCCCTTAAAAATGGTCTGTAATCCTTCACATCTCTCCTGTAGTGTTGCTTTGGACAGTGCCCTTGCTTTATCCAGGGCATCTAACTGCTTGTTCAGTGTATCCAAATCTGTCCCTTCATACTTACCGGACTGAATCAGCGAATTTACGGTATCATATGCCTTTTCCAGAGAATCATATTCCTCCAGAAGTGCCTTCACTTCCCCTACATCTCTGCCCATGTTGTGTGTGTAGATTTCATCAGCAGTGGTGTTGACACGGATGGTCTGGTTGCTTCCAATGTCATATTCAATGATCTGTTTGGCTACGTTGCCCTTAGGAGCAGTCAGTTTCTCTTCATTATAGATTAAAGGATCATCTGCATCTCTTGTATCTGTATAACGTTCTGTATAGAAATAATGAACCGGGTCAAGGTCATCGGTCTTCCATTCACTCTTATCATAGCTGATACGGATTTCATTGTTGATGGACAGAGCTGCAAGCTTGTTCTGTACATTCTTGCCAAGAAGCAATTCACCAGTTTCTGCAACATATGTAATATTATTGGCATTAGCATCTCCGTATACGGAAGCATATGCATCATCCGACGCTGTCTTGGAGAAGCTTGTAATCGTCAGTGAAGTCTCCATACGGTCTGCGAAGGTATAGGTCTTGTTACCCGCTGCATCAGTCTCCGTCTTAGTCTGCAACGTGGTAGTCTGTGGCGGATTACCCGTTTCGGTAATGGTAATCTTACCCTTTGCATCCATGGATATCTCTGTCTTATCAAGCGTTATTGTACCATTGGGTCCTAGAGTATATGTATTCTCTTTGCCATCTTTTCCTGTAACGGTAATCTCCATTTCACCGTTATTAATAACATTCTGGTTCATGAAGATAGAATAGCTGGTGGTACTGATAGAAGCTCCCTTATCTGTACCATGGGCAGCATCTGTATTCACATCAGTGAAATAGCTCAGTTTGATTTTATCTGCATTCTTAGTTGCATCTGTATCAATATCAAGATTATTATATGCCAGTCTGATTCTTGCAACATCATAGCTCTTGACCTGATATTCTGTATAGGCACTGTAGGATGCTGTATTGAAGTTACCCGCATTGATATTCGCCATATCGCCAATTACGGTATGTGTTATGGTATCAATAAAGGAATTATCTCTCTGTTCCGTAATGGAATATCTCTCTGTCTTGTCTTTCAGAAAAGTCAGAGGAGTATCTGTACGATAGCCTGTGAAGATGTTTCTTCCTGCACTTGTAGCATTACCTGTAGAATAGATCTCAGACTGATAGTTTGCCAGATTCTGCAGAATGGCTGCTCTTTCTTCTGCGGTAAGTGAACCCTGCGCACACTGGGTAATATATCCGCTCATATCCTCCAAAATGGAATTAGTTGTCTTGATTGCAGACTCTGTCAGTTCCAGCCAGCTCTGTGCATCGTTGGAGTTCTTCTCATAATACTGGTCAATTTTGTTCAATGTAGAATTCAGCTTCAGAGAACGGATCGCAATGACCGGATCGTCAGAAGGTCTGGTGATCTTCTTCATGGTAGAGAGCTGTGTGGTAAGCTTCTCCTGCAGTGTTTTATTTGTATTCAGATTATTCAAAGATCTGTTCTGCATCATCTTAGTCGTTATTCGCATTGCCATAGCTGCCTTCCACCTTTCTATACTCCTGTTTCCTGAATGAGCTTGTCATAAACTTCACATAATACGGAGATCATCTTACTGGAGAGGTTATATGCATTCTGATAGTTAATCATGCTTGCTGCCTCTTCGTCTGCATCAACGCCGCTGATCGAGATACGATTGCTGGCGATGGTCTGCTCAATATTGCTGTAAATAGACTGGAATCTGTTAGCACTTTCTGCATTCAGTGCCGCATCTCCCATAAGGCAGATCAGGAAATCCTCTGCCTTGCATCCTCTAAATGTCATTTTATCTGTATTGGTAGACAGATCCTTGAGTTCAGCAATAATATCATATTTGCTGATACCACCTGTCTCTACGGTATGTGTTGCCATGCTGTTGGCATCATTCTCTATTGATTTCTCTACGTTGAAATTGCCCGCATTCAGTTTGAAATATCCATCATCCGATGAGCTGTAGGACTTGGTACCTGAGCCGACCTTCATCTTGTACTGCTCACCATTTACAGTATTCGTACCAGTATAGAAGATTGCTCCTGTATGGTCGTCTCCTCTGTAGTCTGTTGCTCCCTTTACTCCGTAAAGCTTGTTAAAAGACTCTGCATAGTTTCTGACCCACTCATTCATCTGTTCCATATAATAAGGAATACCCTGATAGTTCACCTGCTCTCCTATTTTGGCTTTTTCATAGGTAAGGCTGGTAGAAATAGGTTCTGCATTGTTGAGTGTATTCTTCTCTTCATCCAGCTGGAAAGTATAAGTAGCAGACTTGCCATCCTCAGACAGCTGGAAGCTCCACTCTTTATAATAGTATTCCTTACCACTGAGGGTAATCTTACCGTTAGTCAGTGGAAGTGTTGATTTGCACATATCTAACAGATAAGAATCTGTTACTTTCACAGATACAGTCTGGTTATCCGGGTCTACCTTGGATACTCTTCCGTTAAAAGCCTCTCCATTGTTGCCATCCCTCATTTCAAAGAGTCCTTTTAATTCTCCCTGTGTGGACTTGGCATGTACGCCCAGGTCATCCCCTGTGTCTGTCCATCTCACATCATAGAGTCCTTCTGCATCATTGGCATTGACCTGCTGATAAGTATCTCTCGGTACACACTGCAGCTCTCTGTAATCATAACAGTCAACCAGAGTCTGTCCTCCGGCAATCTTTACAGAAAATGAAGTCACACCGGAGGCTTCTCCGGTTCTTGCATCAATAATGTCTTTTTCTTCTACGGATACATCTACGATAGCGGACAGCTCATCCACCAGAAGATCACGTTTATCACGCAATTCATTGGCTACGCTGACACCGTCCATCTCGATGGTGTTGATTTCTTTATTCAGGGTTGCAATCTCCTGTGCAATACCGTTGATTTCATCTACCTTAATCTTGATCTCGTCATTGACATCGGTCTGCATGGATTTGAAGTTATTATATAAAAGATTGAAATATTCACACAGATTACCTGCTTTTCCAATGAAATCCAATGCATAGCTGCTGTCACCGGTATTGGTCCCCAGTGATTCCATCGCAGCCTCATACTCATCAAAGATACTTGTGAAGCCTTTTACCGCATTGGTTCCCTTGGTATCATTCAGATAAGACTCAACGATTGCTGCATAATACTGCTTCTTATCGTATTCCCCCAGCTTGGAATTGTTGTTCCAGTACTTGATATCATAGAATACATCTCTTACTCGTTCTGCTGCCAGCGTATCTACACCGGTTCCTACACATCCGTAAGAAGTATAAGTTCTGATTGCGCTGGACGCCACCTGATTGACCTTCTGGCGGCTGTAACCGGCAGTCTCAATGTTGGAAATGTTATTTGCTGTTGTATTTAACCCGGAGTTAGATGCCACTAATCCGCGGTATGAAGTATTTAATCCCAAAAATGTGGATGGCATCCTTCATTCCTCCTTTTACTATGCCATGCTGATAACGGAATCCAGCAGGGTATTGATCACATTAATATACCGGCTGGCCGCATTATATGCATTCTGATACATGATCATATGCTCCAGCTCTTCATCAGACGATACGCCGATTACCGACTGTCTGTTGGATTCTGCCTGTTCTACTGCAAGCTGCTGATATCCATATACATCCTTGAATACGTTACCCATCGTGGACATCTGGTTGACGATTTCCGTATAACAGTTCTCAAAAGAGCTTGCCTTGGTAGCATTTGGGTTGATGTAGAGCTCTGCATCCTGAAATGCCTGCAGCAGCTTCTTGCCAAGGCTGTAATCTGTCGAGCCGTCTTCTTTTACAAATCCCAGCTTGGATGGGGTCTGCACCAACTCCTGGTTAATCTTTAAGGTAGCGCAGTTATACAGGTTCTTACCTGCGTCCGGGTCATCCGGATCATACTCTTCTACGTATCTCCAGTAATCTGATGTCGGCTTACCATTTTCATCATAGATCTGATACAGCTTCTCGCCCCTGGCTCTGGCTGCTTCTGCATCTGCTTCTGTTTTATAAGTTACCTTTTCATAAGGCTGATAGGATGCTTTCAGGAATAACTGCATCGGTGTGCCATCTTCATTACACAGGTAGCCGCTCTTAGGATCACAGTTATCTGCTATGACCTGATTAACCTTGGTTACTACTGCGTGTACCAGGTTATCGAATTCTGCTTCGATGTTCATCATCAGGGAATTGGCAATGTTGTCGTTATAATATTTGCTTTCATTGCCCTTCGGGTCTTTATTGTACTCAAGAGCTGTCATTTTGAGTGCATCCAGCTTATTCTGGGTCATGTTGCTGGTAAGATCCTGATAGTTGGCTACGTGGTCACCTCTGGCTAACAGAAGTGCACGCAGACCGCCTACGTCTGTTCCTGCATCTGTAGAGATAGTCTCTGTCATCTTAAATACATGTGCTACAGAAATATCAATTACTTCATTACCATTCTCATCCTTGGACTTAACGGCATTCTGTTCCCAGTACGGGGTATAGAAGCCTGTCTCATTATCCTGCAGCAGCTCCATCTTGTATGCGCCGGAGGTAGTAACGAAGTCATTTCTGTTAAAACGTACCGTAACACGGCTGTTCAGGTCTTCGCTGTAAGTGATATTGCCGTATCCTGCCAACGTATCAATCAACAGATCTCTTTCGTCTCTCAGGTCGTTGGCTTTCTCAATGCCGCCTGTCTCGATTACGGCTATCTTCTTATTCAATTCATCAATTCTGGAACCAATGGCATTGATCTCATCTACCATGTCTTTTACCTGCAGATTCAGATTGTTCTGATATTCAATAAAAGACTGATATACAGACGTGGCATTCTGTACGAAGCTGGATGCCTTGGATACCAGCATAGACATATAGGTACTGTCGCTTGGTGCCTTGGCTAATTCTTCCATAGCTGTCCAAAGCCCCTCTAAGGAATCCTTAAAAGCGGCGCCATCAAGTTCACCTAAAATATCTTCAATTTCCAGTGTTGTGGAATATGAGGTCTCATAGAATGAGAACCTTCCCGACTCCTCACGATACTTCATATCTAGAAAATAGTCCCTGATATGACGTACTTCAGAATATCTGACACCATCGCCAGTCTGTGAATTTGATATGGCTTTGGTCGTAGAAATTGTATTATAATATGTATCGGTCATAGCAACCTGCTGTCTTACATAACCGGTAGTGTTCTGGTTAGACAGGTTGTGTGCTACTGTATTCAATGCGTTCTGGGAAGTCTGCAGTCCGCTCTTTCCCACGTATAAACCGCCAAATAATGACATTGGGTCTCACCTCATGCGTTATTGTTTTGCGTCGAAACCGCCCTGAAGGACACCCAAAGAACTACCTGTACAGTATGCGTTTTTGGAATAATTGGCTGTTTGCGGCGCGGATTTCAGACCCTGCAACATCTTCAGGTTAAAATCCACCATCTCCATCGCATCCCCGATAAGCATCTGGTTCTTCTCGTTGAGCTCCTTCAATTTCTGGATGGTCGCTTTTAATCTGTTATGCACCCTAGTCAGCTGTTCCTGCTGTTCCGGGCGTTTTGCAAGCATCTGGATCAGGTTAATAAGTTTCAAAGTTTCAACATCCCTGTTCACTACGTTGGCAATATCAGCCAGAGCTTCCGTTCTCTGTTTCTCCAATTGTTGGATTATGCCTACTATTTCCTGTTCCTGTTCTGTTATACTCCCTAAAGTATCTATATCTCCCTGAACGATCACGGGAGTCTTACGGTCAGAGAGAACCACCAGTTTCTCATACTCGGTGTTCTCCCGGTCCAGTATGTCTATCAAATTCTCTAATAAACTAGCCACCCGATTACCTCTTATCTAGTCACTGGACTTTTCCCCTAAAAAAGCCCGTTATATTTCTCAAGTAATTTACCTGCAAGATCCTCTGCATCTACTTCGTAGGTGCCGTTGTCGATTCGCTCTTTAATCGGATCTACGACCTCTTCCCTCACGTCCGGAGTATTGGCAAGCGCCTGTCTGGCTATCTGTGCATCCTTACCGGCTGCTGAAAGCAGAAGCTGATCCTTGAAGCTTGTAGTGGAGGCCTTCTTCTCCTCTGTCTTCTTGATACTGGAACTTCCATATATCTGTTGAATCTGATTATATGCATCTATACGCATACTGACTCCTCCTTTCTCTATATGTTTCTGGGTTCTGACATACTTCTTACTATGTTTATCGGATAAATCAGGGGATACTTAATACTTTCGTTGGAAAAATTTATACTTTTCAGACATTAACGCAGAATCTGTTCCAATAAATAGACTCTGTTAAAAGGGAAGGAAAAATAGTAACCATCTGCAAAATCAGCGGTAAACTCCATAATTTCACGGGCAAGCTCCACGCCTACAGCTTCGCCCTCCTGCTTCGTTCCATTCTCAGGATACCGTGCAATGACTTCATCCGGTACAATGATGCCCGCAATCTCATTTTTCATGAAAAGGGCATTTCTTTTGTTCACAAAAGGCATAATGCCGCACAGTATTCTGGCGCCGGTCTCCTGTTTGATTCTGCGCACACGCTCGGCATCTTCTTTGGAAAAAACAGGCTGTGTCAGGAAAAACTCAGCACCTGCTTCCATTTTCTTCTTCACACGCATGATCTCTACATCCAGATTCTTCCTGCCCTGACTGATCGCACCGCCATAGCTTAACGGTCTGGCAGGGAAGTTCTCTGTATTCATCTCCTGTGCAATTTTCATCAATCCCACAGAGTCAAAGTTAAAGACAGCCTTGATCGTCTGACGCACCAGTGACGGCACCGGGTCTCCTGTAATAATCAGCATATTGGTAATGTCATTGATATACGCTCCAAGGAATAAAGAACGCATGGCAATGGCATTCTTATCACGACAACAGATATGGGGCATTACTTCCATTCCTGTCTCTCTTCTGACTTTCTCTGCCATAAGCACAGAATCAATACGGGTTCTGCCGGAAGGAGAATCTGGAAAAGTCAGCACATCCACATCTGACTTCTGTAACAGCCTTGCCGCTTCTAATACTTTCTCATCATCAGCTCCCATAGGCGGAGCCAGCTCCACAGCAATAAGCTTCTTCTTTTTCAGATTGCCCTGCTCATCATAAAGAAAACCCTTCCTCTGCGGTACGACCTGCTCTGTCTTGGAAGTTTCTGCCGCTGTCCTGGGTGGGCATGGTGTCATATCCAAACCTTCTGATAACTGTCTGATGAATTCTGGTGTCGTACCACAGCAGCCACCTACGATATCCAGCTCACACTGTGCTGCCATCTCTTCTACTTTTGCAGCAAAATATGCAGAACTGTTGGAATAACGAATCCTGCTGCTGGTTCGTCTTGGGTATCCTGCATTAGGCAGTGCAATCCTGTATTTGGTGCCACTGATACCTACACCCGCCTGACTCAGCAGTTGTTCCATATGAGCCGGTCCTATGCCACAATTCATGCCTACTGCGTCAATATCCTTACATGCAGAAGCATCCTTGAGCAGGCTCTTCACACTCAATCCTGCACTGCTGTATCCGAACTGGTTCACTGTAAATTCTACCATAATAAAAGTATCCGGCGCTTCTGCCTTGATTCTTACAATCGCCGGTAAAATGTACTGCAATTCGTGGAAAGTCTCAAAGGTCAGTATCTTTAACCCCTGGTCAAGCATCACTCTGGCAATTTGATAATACTGTTCTTCCAGCTCTTCCCTGCTGATCACCTCATCAGATGGGATTGGTCCAATATCTCCGGCTATAAAGACATCTTCTCTGCCCTTTACTGCTTCTTTTGCCAGATTTACTGCCGCTGTAATGTTAGCCCGTACCTCATTCATATCTGCATGAAGCAATATCGTATTGGAAGCAAAAGTATTCGTACGAAGCAGTCTCGCCCCTGCTTCTATATATTCCTGATGAATGGCTGTTACCCGCTGTGGGAAGCTGATATTGGCAAGCTCAGGCATATCCTGGGTCTGGAATCTGTCAGCATAATAGGTTCCAAATGCGCCATCGGTAATCAGTTTATGTGTGCGGATATATTCTTGTATGTTCATAGTGGACACCATAACCTTTCTGTCATCTGTAGTAACGATTCCGCGCTGTGGGAGAGCGTTTTTTCGCTTAAAGCGCTGAATCGTATCACGTTCAACACATGCATAGGTAAGTATAACATGTCTCCATGCGGTTTACCATAAATTTTCTTACTCTTCTTATTGTGGTTACTTCATCATATAAATTAAGGCAGAATTGCTCTGAATAGTTATAAAGTATGTAACTATTCAGAACCCCATGCGCAAAATCGCATCTTTGATGCTTTACTTTTGCTTATGTGGTTACTTCGCCATATAAATCGAGTCAAATATGCTTGTAAACAAGCATATTTCGCCTCAATTTGCATGGCTCTGAATAGTTACCAAAGTATTATGATTGCCCATGTACCATATGAGCCAACTCTTCTATCGTGATTGTCTGCTCCGGTTCGCATTGCCCTGATGCAAGATAGCGGTATATCGAATCCTGCAAAGCTCTGGCTTCCGGGTATTGCTGGAGATTGTGCAGTCCAAAGGTCGATAATAACACTTTTCCCTTGCCACAGCGCCACTCTATCAGCTGTGCCATAGGACGCAGATACGCATAACTGTCCATCTCCGTTACGATAGCCCGATATGCCCTTGGCAAAATCACCGCACGCTGCGTTGCCATACACCACCACTGCCAGTTGGTATGCTTCTGTGTCGGAAAAGATGCAAAGACAGGATGCTGTGTATCTATGTACTGTCCCATACCACCTTCCTGGGCAGCAAAGGTTCCTACTGACCAGAAATCAGTTGTAAACTGCGTGCGGATAGAATGTGGTAATGCCTCTGCGGTGGCATCCGGGCTAAGATACACAGTTCCCCCCTGCTCCAATACGTGCCTTGCCTGTTCATCCGGATATCTGGCCTCGTAGACAGTATCAGGACACTGAGGCTGTACCTTGGGATATACCCACACAGGATATTGATTATAGAGATGTGCTTCTCCTGATAGCTCTACTTCAAGAGATAACTCCTGGGCTTTCGTCCACTGAGTAAGTGGAATCTGAATTTCTCCTGCCAGTGTAAGGTTTCCTTTTTCATAACGTATGTTATTCAAATAGCCTTTGTATTCTTTCCCACCTCCGGATAAGCGATACTGCAATCTTCCTTCCATATCCTGTTTTCCATAGTTGGCTACCAGTATTTGGGCTGTCAGTGTTTCTCCAGATTCATAGGTATATTTCTCCATCTCAACCAGCGGCAGGCTGTCACGGAAGAACTGTTGAAACCTCTCTGACCTTGCAAAATCATACGGCTTTGCTTCCAGATGTGAATTCATCATACCAACCAGTGCCGTTCCCTGCCCCGGAAAATCCTGCAATCCAAGCAAGGAGATACCAGACATGGCTTTGGTTCTCATAACTGCTTCGACTTCTTCTCTATAGCCAATCAGGGACAATTCTCCTGTTGCCTCTACATATTCTTTCCAAATCTTAGTAAGTCCTGCTTCTTCCACCCTTTTCTGAATCAAGCGAAGATTGGCAGGATCTGAAATGCCCTGAAAATCCTGCAATTCTCCAAAATCAGGAAGAATTTCATACTGTCCTACTTCAAAGCTGAATACCGGTCTGCTATAATCCTTACGCAATATTGACATGGCACTGTCATAATTGTGGTCACTGCCAGGATAGCGGTTATTGATATAACCAAGTAAATGTCCTTTCTGTCCCGGTGTATCGCTCTCTGCTGCAAAGCATCCGCGAATTTCTTCCTTATAATATTTCTGTGAGGTATAGAAATCACTGGTTTCATCACAGCCCTGTTCACCATAGTAGCCATTAGAAGCTATGGCATACATACGGGTATTGTCCATCTGCTGTGCCATTTCGACCAGTTCGACCATTCTTGCATGACCAAGTTCATGATTATGAAGCTCATTTCCCAATGTCAATGCAACAAAAGACGGATGATTTGCATAGGCTTCTATAATTGCTGCTAATTCCTTCTTATAATAATGATAGCTTTCTTCTGATTCCAGAGCATCCTTGGGATTCCAGTGTGATAATTCCGGCTGCATCAGGATTCCAAGCCTGTCGGCTGCACTAAAAGCAGCATCCGGCGGACAATGGGAATGAAAGCGCATATAGTTGATGCCATATGCTTTATATCTGGATAAAATACTCATCCAGGATTCCACATCCATCGGTGGATGTCCTTCCTCTGGAAATTCTGCGCAGTTAGCTTCGCTTCTGATAAAGATACATCTGTTATTTAATATAATTCTGCCATCTGCATCACTGCCGTAACTTCTGATTCCAAATGTGACTTCTGCGGAGTTTGTTGCCTTCGTTTGTATCTTCAATGTCGTTTTTAATGTGTAAAGGTTTCCTTCATATTCATCCCATTTTCTGATATCATCATGCAGCGGAATGTCTTTAAATAACATATGTATTTTTCTATTCTTTTCCGCCTTTAAGGAATACGTAATTGTATCTATAGCTTCACTTTCTATAGTCAATTTACCTGCATCCTGGAAATATCCATTGTTAGAAAGTGTTACAGCTATATCAAGGTTCTCTCCCCGTGGATATACGTGAACAGATTCTATATAAGTTTCTGGAACTTCCCTTAATCTGAAATATCCCAATATTCCATTCCAGTTGGTCTGTGTCTCATCTGTAGCCGCAGAAGAATATACGATATCATCATGTGGTAATCCCGGATAAGAGTTATCAGAAACAAGCGTTATTTTATTGTTTCCTGTTAATAAGCCTGTCACTTCAAAGACGTAGGGCGTACTTAATGTGCCACTGCCCTGCAATGGTTCTACTTCCCTGTCGTCAATCCACAGCCGTAGACACCTTGCTCTCTCTGCTTCCAGCAGAACTCGCATTCCAGGTGTCGGTACATAACTTATCTGCCTGGTCAGTGTAGCCGCCCCTTCATAGGTATGCTTTCTTGTAAATCTCGTAGCGATTGGTGCGTGCTCATCTATCTCTTCAGTGGCATTCCCCAGATTAATCTCAGGATGCCACTGGTTCGCTCCCTTATCTGCATACCCGATATTGTTCGTATCCAAAGTTCCCGGTAAGACCATATCATAGTTGCTGCCATCTGCAAGTGTCACTTTCCAATTTCCAGCTAACGTGTATATTTCTTTCATTTTATCTTATCCCAGCCCTTTCTTATTCGTAACTATTCAGAACCCCATGCGCAAAACCGCATCTTCGATGCTTATCTTTTGCTTATGTGGTTACTTCGCCATATAAATTGTGTCAAATATGCTTATAAATAAGCATATTCTGACTCAATTTGCATGGCTCTGAATAGTTACTCTTACTCTATATTTCTGCCACGCCATACAATTACAGATGACTATTTAGATTCCCCAAATGCAAAATTGAGCCTGCGTTGCATAGTTACCTCTACACAATTCGTCCCTTTTACTTATTATGATAAATATGGCACATCATATGGCTTGGTTCAATAACAAGTGCTTTTTTAAGAAATTCTTCCGCTTTTTCCTGATTGCCCAGCCCGATATTAGCCAGTGCCATAAGATAATAACAGTGCGCCTGATTCTTCTTCGTGTAATCCTCATCGAAGATCAGGAAATCCGGTAAAGATACTGCAAAGTAATCCATCTTCACCTCGTCACGCAAATGTCTCTCTCCATAATCCAACAGACGGTAGAATCTGGCATTTGCCCCTGCCATATCCCCTAATCTCCTCTTCGCAAGTCCCTGATATAATATCATATCGGCTGGCTGGTCATTATAATACATAGCCCCTGCCGGTTCATCTGTACCGCATTCGGCTCTATGCCAGCATTCCTCTGCTTCTTCTGTTCTGCCCTGCTGTTCCAGTGCCTCTCCCAGATAATAATACAGGTGATTATCCTTGGTTCCTTCCAGCTTACCTTCTCCCAGATTCTCTGGGAATACAAGTGCTTTGCGAAGCAGTTCTTCTGCGTTCTCCGGCTTGTGCTTTGCTAATGCGATCTTAGCCAGCTGCAACAGTGCCAGTGTATACTGCGTAGTAATCTTGCCTTCACCGCCTTCCCACGGATGGAAATGATGATGCATAATCATATCCAGAGCTTCCTCATAGCGTCCAGTCATATTATATAACGTAATATATTCAATATAGAGATCATCTCTGGAATCTATGATTTCTTTATGTTCCTCTAAATGAGCCAGCCTCTCTTCATAACTGTAACCAAGCTTCTTATACAACTGATCTAATTCCAGAAGTACTCTGGCATCGGAGATATCCAGCTTGTATGCCGTCTCCAGCTCTGCCTTTGCTTTCTGTGCATCATGCAGTTTATTATAATAAGCCAGTGCAAGATTACGATGTACTGTCGGATAATCCGGGTTCTGCTCCCTTGCCATTTCCCATAATGGAACTGCTTCTTCCCAATCCAGTCTGTCATAATAGAGATTGCCCAATGCATATGCTGCCATTCCTGACCGGTATTCCTGCACTGCATATTGTAAGACTGCGATATCTTCCAGCTTATTAGGGAAATTGTAATCAGGACTTAATCCTTCTGCCTCTTTTATCATTTGTGCTGCCGCCTCTTCATTCCCTGATTTATGTAAATGATATGCCTGATAGTAATACAAAAGCTGATTTTTGCAAGAAAACGCTTTCAAAACTTGATTTGCCTCTTCATATCCTCCAAATAATGCATAATCTCTTGCAATCATCAGATAATTCTGTGTAAATCCCCGGAGCAGGTTATGTAAAGTAATTCTCTCATTTTCCGACTGAGTCAACAGAATTTCTTCGTTTCTGGAGACAAAATCAAAGGCATCCAGCGCCAGATTGGATGCAATCTGTGCTTTTGCTTCCTCTACTCTTCCTGATTTTCTTAAAATATATACTTTCAAAGCTCTTGCATTAATGCTGTGCGCATTCTTTACCAGACTTCGCTCGATCATATCAAGAGCATGTACGAAACGATTCTTTCTTGCGTCCAATACTGCAAGATAATAGTACGCCATTTCCTGCTGTTCGTTACTCCATGTCGCCTTAAAGAAGCTGTCATATGCCTCCTCTTCCTCGCTAAGATAGAGCTGTGCCAGTCCCAGATTATAGTAAGCTTCACTGTTATAAGGATTGGGATTTCTCCTCGTCATTCTCTCAATGGCTTTCTCAAAATATGGCTTCGCTTTGGCAAACTGCCCTCTTCTTAATAACAGCATACCATATGCATTATTCACACGGATATCACCCGGATCACGCTTTAATGCTTCCAGATAATACGGATCTGGCAGATAAGTTGCATGGCGATACTGCTCAATATGCAGACCTGCAAGATACAGTTCTTCATTTGTCTGAATGCTCCAAGGTTCTCCAATCGCCTCCGCAGGCTTTGGTAACTCGGGAATCTCCTGTTTCTCAGATGTATAGGCAACAAGCTCTCTTCCGTTCTCCAGTACCTTTACTGTAAGCTTTGTATCATCCTGAATGCCATCAATAACACATGTTCTTTTATAAGCATTCACAGGAGAAATGGCAGCATTGTCCTCCATGATGACTTTTCCATCATAAGTAAGTACAATATCAGCCTGATAGGTTGAAGTCGCATACACAATAATCTCCACACCCTGCTGTGTATGTGTCATATTCACTGCGGCATCTATTGTAGCATTCTTAACAACACCTGCTGCCTTATATGGCATGAAATACTGTTTGAAGGTCTTCTCTTCATAAGGCTTCAACCAGGTGAAGTCAGGCTGGTTATCTGTATACACACCTGTCATCAGCTCCACATACGGACCATCCTCATCTGTCAGGTTGCGGTCCCATGCCTTGCCAAAGTCCCCACATCCCCAGGTCCACTGTTTCTTACCGGGAGAAATGTGATGATCTGCAACATGTAAAAGCCCTGCCCCCTTGCTGTAATCGTAACCACCCACGAAGTCATACTTGGACTTCTCAGCCATGTAGCTGGTCGGCACAGGAATATTCTTATATCTGGAAATATCCACACCCTCACTGTAATCCTTCTTATAGTATACCCCTGTTGCAATCGGGAATCGTGACACATCACGTTTTCCATGATCCATCACTGCATGTACATCCGGCGGAAATACAGACTGCGTATACTCGTTAGCCGCCACCGCAGGATTCGCCCACCAGAGAAAAGTCTGGGGAAGCGGTGTCCTGTTATAAAGCTGCCCTGTAATTTCAATATATGCCTTATCTGGATATAAGGTAATCTTCGTAATGCCTTTTGTTCCATACATCTGGTCAACATCATGCATCAGTACGGACTTGCTGCCATCCTCATTCTCTTTCAATAAATAATCCACCGGTAAAAATGTAGTCGGTCTGTGATGCTGCGGCCAGTTAAACTCAATACCCCCAGAGATCCATGGACCGGTCAGTCCCACGAGTGCAGGCTTAATCACATGATTATAGTATACAAAATCATAATCATTTGTCTTATCATAAGCCCTCTGAATCCTGCCACCCAATTCAGGCAAAAGCATAACCTTCAGATACTCATTCTCCAGATATACAGCTCTGTACTCCTTATCCTTCTTCACATCACTGATCGTATCAATCGTCGGATAAGGATACACCTTGCCACAACTTCCCTGATACACCCTCTTCTCCAGAAAAATCGGATTCTTCTGTGCCTCCCCAACCTCATACGTTGGAATCTTAACCGTTTCTTCCCATACCTTTACTTCATCCATAATAACCCTCATTTCTGCGCACTGCCCCATTAGATACAACAACCCTGATGTCAGTGCACCTTCTAATTAATTACAATATAACATGACCTTTCCATGCGGGCATTATTTTAGATTGCTATTTTATTGAGAAAAATTGCTGTTTATATAGATATTTATAGTAGAAAGAATTATAATCTTATGTAGATATGATACTATATTGTATATATAAATATTGCTGTTATCCATAGGAGGTTCCCCCTTTATGAAATCCCTAGAGCCACACATTGCCCCTTCTTCAGAATATTTTCAATACACCCCCAGTCTGACGGCGCAGAACACCTTCTTCTATCCCATCTGCACCGGTAATTTCCTATATGAGTCCGGTTATGAACTGCGCCGCAATTCCTTTGACAGCTTCCTGCTCATGTATATCTCCCACGGCAGTCTCTCCCTGCGCACACAGGATAACACTTGTCAGGTCACATCCGGTCAATTCATACTGTTGGACTGCTATGCCCCGCATGAGTATTCCACTTCCTGTGGATGCGAAAGTCTGTGGCTGCATTTTGATGGCAGACAAGCCCGCAGCTATTATGAACTGATTCACTCTCACCTTGGAAATATCTTCACACTACAAGAGTCCACTGCCATTATTCACACTATGGAAGCCATTTACCATGCCTTTTCCACAGGTAAGACAATCCGCGAAGCGCTGCTGTCCAAACAGATTACGGATATCCTGACACAGCTTCTGCTCTCTACTCCTGTAGATACGGATAAAGCCAGTGATTCCATGGCAGATATCACTTCCTATATCAATGAGCATTTTGCCGAGGATATAACAATAAAGGACCTGGCAGAGCGTGCTCTGCTAAGTCCTTATCATTTCATTCGTACTTTTAAGAAACAGGTGGGCTTCACCCCACATGAATATCTGGTAAACACACGTATCAATACAGCCCGATACCTGTTAAAGAATACTTCCATGTCCATCAAGGATATCTGCTTTCATTGTGGCTTTTCCAGTGAAAGTGTCTTTTGCAATGCCTTTAAAAAGAACACTTCTATGACGCCCTCTGAATATCGCAGCAATTGTTCGTAACTATTCTTCCTCTAATCCAAGAATCTCCCTGGCTACGAACACACCGCTGGCTGATGCATGGGAAAGGGAGTGAGTTACGCCACTGCCATCACCGATCATATAGAGTCCCTTATAACGGCTCTCCAGATGTTCATCCAGCGCTACCTCCATATTGTAGAACTTAACTTCTACACCATAGAGCAGCGTGTCATCATTGGCAGTACCGGGAGCGATCTTATCCAGTGCATAGATCATCTCAATGATACCATCCAGGATTCTCTTTGGCAGTACCAGGCTCAGATCACCCGGTGTTGCGGATAAAGTAGGAGTTACAATGCCCTCTGCAATTCTGGTGGCATTGCTTCGTCTTCCTCTTACCAGATCGCCAAAGCGCTGTACAATAACGCCACCACCCAGCATGTTGGAGAGTCTGGCAATACTTTCACCATATCCATTACTGTCTTTAAAAGGCTCTGAAAAACGCTTTGCTACCAGTAATGCGAAATTCGTATTCTCGGTCTGCTTATCAGCACCCTCATAGCTGTGACCATTTACCGTTACGATGCCGTTGGTATTTTCTGAAACAACAATACCATGGGGATTCATACAGAAGGTTCTGACTCTGTCCTCGAATTTCTCTGTTCTGTATACAATCTTGCTTTCATATAACTCATCTGTCAGATGAGAGAAGATGACTGCCGGAAGCTCTACACGGACACCGATATCCACACGGTTGGACTTTGTCGCAATATCCAGCTCCTGACAGACATGCTCCATCCATTTACTTCCGCTTCTACCTACAGAGATAATACACTTCTCACTCTCATACTCGCCATTTTCTGTAATGATACGATAGCCGTTATCTTCTACCTTTACATCTGTAACCGGAGTATCAAAATAGAATTCTACTTTATTTTTCAGATCATCATACATATTCTGCAGCACAACGTAGTTGATATCTGTTCCCAGATGCCTCACAGAAGCATCCAGCAGATTTAAGCCATTCTGCAGGCACAGCTTCTTGAATTTCGTACCTGCTGTAGAGTACAGCTTCGTACCTTCTCCGCCAAAAGCCATATTGATTTCATCAACGTAATGCATCAGCTTAATTGCCTTTTCCTTACCGATGTACTCATATAATGTACCACCAAAATCGTTGGTAATATTGTATTTTCCATCAGAGAAAGCACCAGCACCGCCAAAACCACTCATAATGGAACAGCTCTTACAGTGAATACAGCTTGTGATCTTCTTGCCATCTATCGGACAGTGTCTCTTCTCCAGAGAATGTCCTGCCTCGAAGATAGCAATCTTCAGTTTCTCATTGTGCTTTGTCAATTCATATGCCGAGAAAATGCCTCCCGGTCCCGCTCCAATTATAATTACATCATACTTCATATTCTTTCACATACCTTTCTATCCTGATTTCTCAGTTACACAACACGCACATTATTCTCGCCAAGCATTCCTCTGAGACGTTCCAGCACTTCCCCATCCGCTTTGATATTACGATTAGGTGGCAGTGTCTTCATCTGCTTGCTGTCTTCCAGATAAATGACAATCGTGTCATTTCCATCCGACTGTGCGATACTGTCAAATAATTGTTTTTCCTGGCTGATATAACTGTCCATATTCGGGAACTTCAACCAGACTTTTCTTGGGATTTCATCAAAAGCCGTAATCTTCTCGCTGATGAGCTTGCCATCGCGTTCTTCTTCTACAGACACTCTTCCCTGTATAAATACCTTATTCTCGTCTGTCAGCTTATAGGAATTCTTCTCATAATCCTTGGGAAATACGATAACTTCCACGCTGCCTACCATATCTTCTACGGTCAGAAAAGCCATGATCTGATCATTCTTGGTATACTTGATCTTCTTGTCCATGATCATACCGCCTATGGTAGCACGGCTTCCGTCTTCCACCACGGTTCTGTGTGTCTCTTCATCCAGATAAAAGTCCGTAGTCTTGGCTGTAATATATTTACTCCACAGCGCTTCATATTCCTCCATGGGATGGCCGCTGACATAGAAGCCCAATACCTCCTTCTCAAAGCTTAACAGCAATTCCTTATCATATTCTCCGACATCCGGCATTTTAATCTCCAGCTCTGCCTTTTCCTCCTCGGATACGATATCAAAGAGTGACATCTGCCCTGACATCACGCCTTTCTTACCATTCTGTATACTGTCCAATATCTGCACATAGACGCTCATCAGCTGTCTGCGTGTGCATCCAAAGCTGTCAAATGCACCGGATTTGATAAAATGCTCAATGGCACGCTTATTTACATCCAGTCCTGCTGTCCGTTCTATGAAATCCTTCAGGCTGTTGAACTTACCATGCTCCGTCCTTTCTTTTACAATGGCATCAATGACCGGTCTTCCGATATTCTTAATGGCTGTCAGTGCATGACGGATCGCATTGCCTGACACAGAAAAACCAGCCTCTCCTTCGTTGATATCCGGCGGCAGAATCTGAATATTCATATTTCTGCATACCATGATATATTCTGATACCTTGGTAGGATTATCAATTACAGAAGTAAGCAGTGCTGCCATGAATTCCACCGGATAATAATATTTCAGATACGCGGTCTGATAAGCAACTACCGCATAGCAGGCTGCATGGGACTTATTAAACGCATACTTGGCAAAATCCATCATTGTACCATAGATATGCTCTGCAATCTCCGGTGCAATACCATTGGCTTCACAGCCGGGAACACCTTCCTCTGCATTACCATGGACAAAATTCGCACGCTCTTTCTCCATAACGTACGCCTTTTTCTTACTCATGGCGCGGCGCACCAGGTCACTTCGTCCCATTGTATATCCACCCAGATCACGTACGATCTGCATAACCTGCTCCTGATATACGATACAGCCATAAGTCGGCGCAAGAATCGGCTCCAGCTGTGGTGTCTCATACGTTACCAGATCAGGATTATTCTTACCCTTGATATAGCTTGGAATAAAGTCCATAGGACCTGGTCGATACAGGGAAATACCGGCAATGACATCTTCCAGATTCTGCGGTTTGAGTTCTTTCATGAAGTTCTTCATGCCCTGACTTTCCAGCTGGAACACACCATCTGTCTTGCCTGTTCCAAGGGACGCCAGTACCTTCTTGTCATCATAATCAATCTTGTCCACATCAATGTCGATTCCATGTGTTTTTTCCACATTGCGGACTGCATTCTTGATTACGGTCAGTGTACGCAGCCCCAGGAAATCCATCTTCAAAAGTCCCAGCTCTTCTATGGTCGTCATAGTGAACTGTGTCGTGATCGCACCATCACTTCCCCTGGAAAGTGGAACGAACTCATCTGCAGGCTTCTGGCAGATAACAACACCTGCCGCATGCATGGAAGTATGTCTTGGCAGTCCTTCCAGCTTCTTACACATATCTATCAGATAATGAACCTGCTCATTCTGCTCATACAAATTCCTTAATTCAGGATTGAGCTCCAGCGCACGGTTCAATGTCATATTCAATTCATTGGGCACCATTTTGGAGATACTGTCTGCGAAATTATAAGGCATATCCAATACACGTGCCACATCACGAATGACACCTTTTGCAGCCAGCGTACCGAAGGTGACGATCTGCACGACCTTATCCTTGCCGTATTTACGCTCTACGTACTCGATAACTTCCTGTCGTCTCTCGTAGCAAAAGTCAATATCAATATCAGGCATGGAGACTCGCTCCGGATTCAGGAAACGCTCAAACAGCAGATTGTAACGAATCGGGTCAATATTGGTGATATGCAGACAATAGGATACGATACTTCCCGCTGCACTGCCTCGCCCCGGTCCAACCGGGATATCGTGGCTTTTTGCCCAGTTGATGAAATCCCATACGATCAGGAAATAATCTACATATCCCATCTTCTGAATAACACCCAGCTCATAATGAAGCTTATCAGCCAGCTTGCCGTCATCATCAGGGTATCTCTCTGCCAATCCGTCAAAACACAGCTTATTCAGATAGCTCCAGGAATCATACCCCTCTGGTACATCGAATTTAGGCAGCTTGGTCACACCAAACTCAATCTCTACATTACAACGGTCTGCTATCTTGGCTGTATTATCCAGTGCCTCCTGCGCATAGGGGAAGAGCTGGCGCATCTCCAGTTCACTCTTTACATAGTACTGTCCACCTTCATAACGCATTCTGTTCGTATCTGTCACAAGCTTCGATGTCTGGATACACAGCAGAATGTCATGCGCCTGCGCATCTTCTGCATACGTATAGTGAATATCATTAGTTGCCACCAGGGGAATATCCAGCTCCTTGCTCATGCGCACCAATGCTGCATTGACTGTCTTTTGCTCAGGTATGCCATGATCCTGCAATTCCAGAAAATAATTGCCTTTTCCAAAGCAGGCTTCATAACGGAGTGCTGCCTTCTTTGCCTCATCATAAAGTCCCTTGGAGATGTCGCGCTGTACCTCTCCCGCAAGACATGCGGACAGGCAGATGATTCCCTCATGAAACTGGTTCAATACTTCCATATCCACACGGGGCTTATAATAATACCCTTCCGTAAAGCCACGGCTCACGATCTTCATCAGATTGGAATAACCCTGGTTATTCTCGGCTAACAGAACGAGATGGTAATATCTGTCCTCTCCGCCTGTTACTTCTTTATCAAATCGGGAATTGGGCGCCACATAGACTTCACAACCTAGGATTGGCTTAATTCCCTGGGCTTTCGCTTCTTTATAGAAATCAATGACGCCAAACATGACACCATGATCTGTGATTGCACCGCTGTCCATGCCCAGTTCTTTCAGGCGTTTCACATATTCTTTTATTTTGTTGGAGCCATCCAAAAGGCTGTATTCTGTATGCACATGCAGATGCGTAAATGCCATGCAAGTATCCTCCCTGCGAGATTTCGTATCATTTTTTTACTTCATTAGTATACAACGTATTCCACACAAAAGGCAACCGGAATGAACCGATTGCCTTTCTCTATTCACACTGTATGATTATAAATATTTCGTAACTGTTCAGTACCTTCACAGTTGCGAGCCGCATATTTCTGTACTGAATAATTACAAATATTTCTTCAGTGTATCTACCTTGTCCAGTTTCTCCCAAGGCAGATCCAGATCATTACGTCCGAAGTGTCCGTAAGCTGCTGTCTGCTTATAGATAGGTCTTCTTAAATCGAGCATCTTGATAATTCCTGCGGGACGAAGATCGAAGTTCTCACGAATGATCTCTACCAGCTTCTCACTGGAGAGCTTGCCTGTGCCAAAAGTATCTACGTTGATGGAAGTAGGCTGTGCTACACCGATTGCGTAGGATAACTGAATCTCACACTTATCAGCCAGACCTGCTGCAACAATATTCTTTGCAACGTAACGTGCTGCATAAGCACCACTTCTGTCTACCTTAGTACAGTCCTTACCGGAGAAAGCTCCGCCACCGTGACGAGCATATCCGCCATAAGTGTCTACGATAATCTTACGACCTGTCAGACCTGCATCACCGTGAGGTCCACCGATTACGAAACGGCCTGTAGGATTGATGAAGAATTTTGTCTCTGCATCTACCATTTCAGCAGGAAGAATCGGATCAAATACGTATTTCTTAATGTCCTCATGAATCTGTTCCTGTGTTACATCCTCATCATGCTGTGTGGATAATACAACAGCTTCCAGTCTCTTGGGCTTGCCGTTTTCATCATATTCTACGGATACCTGAGTCTTTCCATCAGGTCTTAAATACTTCAATGTACCATCCTTACGAACCTTGGTAAGCTGCAATGCAAGCTTATGAGCAAGGGAGATAGGATAAGGCATGTACTCTGCTGTTTCGTTTGTTGCAAACCCGAACATCATACCCTGATCGCCAGCACCAATTGCTTCGATCTCTGCATCACTCATCTTGTTCTCTTTCGCTTCCAGAGCCTTATCTACGCCCATTGCGATATCGCCGGACTGCTCATCAATTGCAGTGAAGACTGCACATGTATTACCGTCAAAGCCATACTCTGACTTATCATAACCGATTTCCTTTACTGTCTCACGAACAATCTTTGGGATATCTACATATGCCTTAGTTGTAATCTCACCTGTAACCAGTACGAAACCTGTGCAGGCTGCTGTCTCACATGCTACACGGCTCATTGGGTCCTGTGCCATCAATGCATCCAGAATCGCATCAGAAATTGCATCACATACTTTATCAGGATGTCCTTCCGTAACTGACTCGGATGTAAATAAAAGTTTCTCCATTCTTTTTTTCCTCCTTATGGTATTCACTTCTTGCATTAAAAAATCCGCTTATGCAACATAAGCGGATGTGATCAGTTTCTTGATAATCAAATCCTCTTATTGTTCGACCTGCCATTTCCGGCAGAATTACTCGCTCAGGTTGGCACCTTCCTCTTTCGGGGGTTGCCGTGGCTTCATAGATCCTTTGTATCTCCACCACTCTGAATAAGAGAAATTTCACAATATGGAATTGTCATATCAGAAATACATGATATAACAAACTGTGTCAGCTGTCAACAAGATCAGCCAACTTTTAACTTAAATTTCTGTAATTCCTTCTCGGATTCCACCTTCTGTATCTGTGCCCCAAGACTTTGCAGCTTCTCCGGGAAATCTTCGTAGCCTCTTTCGATGTACTTGATATCCTCTACTGTGCTGAAGCCTTCTGCTGCCAGACACGCCATAACCAGTGCTGCACCTGCTCTTAGATCCGGTGCTGTCAGATTGGCACTTGTCAGATGATCTACACCTTCTATAAAGGCAGTATTACCCTCTACTTTAATGTTCGAACCCATCTTGGCAAGCTCATCTACATATTTAAAACGGTTATCGAAGATGCTCTCTGTTACGATACTGTTGCCCTGTGCAATTGCCAGTGCAACGCCGATCTGAGGCTGCATATCTGTAGGGAATCCAGGATAAGGCAGTGTCTTGACCTGCGTACCTTCCAGTCTTCTGGAAGCAACCACACGTACTGCATCATCAGACTCTTCAATCTGACATCCCATCTCGATCAGCTTGGCTGTCGTGGATTCCAGATGCTTGGGAATGACATTCTTTACTGTTACATCACCCTTGGTAATCGCTGCAGCAAACATAAATGTACCTGCTTCGATCTGATCCGGGATAATGGAATATTCTGTGGCATGAAGCTTAGGAACACCGGTAATTCTCACTACGTCTGTACCCGCTCCCTTGATATTAGCACCCATAGAGTTCAGGAAATTCGCTACATCTACTACATGTGGCTCCTTGGCTGCATTCTCGATTACAGTCTTGCCCTCTGCCAGCACAGAAGCCAGCATAATATTGATCGTAGCACCTACAGATACCGTATCCAGATAAATATGTGCACCTGTAAGCTTCTTGGCATCTGCAATGATCAGTCCATGCTCAATCTTCACCTCTGCGCCCAGAGCCTTAAAGCCCTTAATATGCAGGTCAATCTTACGACTGCCGATATTGCATCCGCCAGGAAGTGCTACTTCTGCATGTTTGTATTTGCCAAGCAGAGCCCCCAGTAAATAATAGGAAGCCCTTATTTTCTTAATATAATCATCTTCAATGACAAGTCCGGATATCATGGATGCATTGATCCTTACGGAATGTCTGTCTCTTCTATCAATAATCGCGCCGATACTCTCCATTGCCTGAAGTAACACATTAATGTCTCTTACATCAGGCAGATTGTCAACGATTGCTGGTTCATCTGTCATAATAGCTGCGGCCAAGATTCCTAATGCTGCATTCTTTGCTCCGCCGATTTCAACCTCACCGACTAACGGGTTACCACCCTTAATTGCGTATTGTTCCATCGCACACCTCATTAATCGCGTCATACTATAAAAACATGGTTATCGTTACCCAATACGACTCAGTATACACCAATTATTTTGGTTTGTAAACTGAGTGAATATTTAATTTAATTGATTTATTTTTCAGACTTTAGCACCAGAAAACCTATCGCTTAATTGAGATATTTCAACGGGTTCACTGCTGTACCATTGATTCTGATCTCAAAATGTACATGCGGTCCGGTGCTTCGTCCGGTGTTACCGCTCAATGCGATCTTCTGTCCCTGTGTTACAGTCTGTCCAACCTTGCATAATACCTTGCTCAGGTGTCCATAACGGGTCTGCTTGCCATCTGCATGATTGATAAAGACAGCATAACCATAACCACTGACCCAGCCAGCCGTTACGACAGTACCTGTATTGGATGCTACAACTGGTGTACCGATTGGCGTTGCCCAGTCTACACCCTTGTGATTGGTGCTTGCTCCCTTCGTAGGCGCCTTACGTCCTCCAAATCCTGAACTTAAACGTCCACCGGAGAGAGGCTTGATATAGGTCGGTGGTATCTTCGTACCACGTTCTACGATCTTGGGCACTGCATCCGCATAGATCTCTTCTTTTAAAATCTCTCTGCTCTGTTCCGAGCCATTTTTATATTCAATGACAGCAGCTACTTTACGGCGTCCTGCGGATGGCTCCTGCAATGTCACCTGCTGATTGGTATACCAGTTATCATTCGGTACATACTGGATCTCTGCCTCATAATCTTCCGTATAGACCTGCTCGTCCTTCCATATAACAGATAATTCCGGTTCCGGCACTGTTATAACGATCTCCTGATCTACCCTGATGGTAGAGCTCTCACTCTCAATGTCGTCATTAATCGCAATCAGATCATCCAGTGGGATATCATAATTCAATGCGATCTGTGACAGCGTATCCCCTGACTGTACTTTATAAATGACCTGTGTCTCCTGTTCCTTGGTCAGCAGATCTACTGCTTCTTCTACAGAAACCAGCTCATCTTCCATAAGATACGCTTCTACTACCTCTATTGTATCAGCATATGTTATGTCTATCAATCCCTGGTCGTAATCTTCAAAGTTTTTTTCTACTGCCGGTTCGATCTGGGCGAACATCTCATCCATAGCCGCTTCTACACCGGCACTGGTTCTGAATTCCTCGCTCTGTGTCTGCTGTTCTTCCTTATTTATAATCTGTGTCGTCAACACATTGACTTCTCTGGTACTGTCAAGCACCAGCGCCACATCATACTGACTTGCTGTGTCATAAGGCTGCAATGCCTGTCTGAGCAGGTCTTCCACTTCCTCATAAGAGCCCAGGTTCACACTGGTCTCATTGACTTTTACTGTATAAGAACGGCGCAAGGTCTTCTGAATATTGGCAGACATAACCTGTGCTATGCGGTTAATCAATGTATCCTCATCATCAATCACACCCCATATAACTTCCTTACCTTCTACCTGTGGCTGTACATCTATAAATACCAGGTCGTCACTGCCGGATGCTACCTGCTTTCTTGCCTGCATCAGACAATGATCCAGGTCAGACTCGGAGCCAATAGCCCCCACTGTCTCCCCATTGATGCTGACTGTAAAGTAATTATCCCCCGTTTTCTCAAATTTTACATAAGAGGGCATCAAAAAAATACAGGCAATTACTGTCAACATACCTGCCCTGATCAAACTTAATCGAAATCTTCTATGATAATGGTGTATCTTTTTCATTCGTTACTCCAATATTACTGCTTATAATGGTCTAACTTCATAATCTACATTATTCTATCAGTGTTTACGCCACTTGTAAAGTATTCGTAAAAAGCTCTTGCAGTTTCCCCACAAACATGGTTAAATAGGATTAGAATATATGTTCGTATAGGAGGTATTATCATGGAGTCCATATTTTTTCATATTGATGTGAATTCTGCCTTTTTAAGCTGGACCGCCATTGATCAGCTGCAAAAGGCAAAAGAGACTGATACTCTGGATTCTTATGTGGATCTGCGTGATATTCCCTCCATCATTGGCGGTGATTCTGCAACCAGACACGGCATCGTACTAGCCAAGTCCATCCCTGCCAAGAAATATGGTATCTCCACTGCAGAGCCCATAGCATCTGCCCTGAAGAAGTGTCCTTCTCTTGTCATTGCTTCACCCGATCATCATTCCTACTCCGCGCACAGTCACGCACTTATGGAATTTCTCTCCGGCTACTGTCCTGTGATTGAACAGGTCAGTATTGATGAATGTTACATGGATTACACTCCCATCTGCAGAGATTTTGAGTCACCGCAGGCTGCTGCCACCATCATAAAAGACAGCGTCCGTGAGACCTTTGGTTTTACCGTCAATGTAGGAATCAGTGACCGCAAGGTGCTTGCCAAGATGGCATCGGATTTTAAGAAGCCCGACCTGGTTCATACCCTCTATGCAAAAGAAATTCAGGCAAAAATGTGGCCTCTTCCAGTCTCTTCCCTGCTCATGTGCGGCAGATCCAGTCAGGAGACTCTGCGCAAGCTTGGTATCTCTACAATTGGAGATCTTGCCAGATGTGACAAACAGCTGTTAGCTGCCCACCTCAAGAGTCACGGTATCCTGCTATGGGAATATGCAAATGGCATAGATTCTTCTGTTGTCGAGCCAAATCCTGCCCAGGCAAAAGGCATCGGCAATTCAACGACTATGCCCACAGACGCCCTGTCTATAGAAGATATGAAACCGGTTCTGTTGAAGCTGTGTGAATCGGTCTGTGCAAGACTCCGAAAGGCTCATATGTATGCGGGCACTATCACTGTAGAGATAAAATACAGTAATTTTCATTCCTGCTCCCACCAGATCGCACTGCCCTCACCTGACTACTCCAGCACTGTCATTTATGAAACAAGCCTGTCTCTGCTACAGGAGTTATGGAATGGCACTCCTGTCCGCCTTCTTGGCGTCCGCGCTACCAGACTGACCGATGAGACAGCTCCCATCCAGCTGGATCTCTTCTCTTATCAGGAGCATACCGGACAGACTGAGAAGAACCGCAAGCTGGACAAAACAATAGACGCCATTCGCCGTAAATACGGAGAAGGCGCCATTATGCGTGGTTCTTTACTTTCTCACACCGATACTCATTCCAGTAACTAGATTGTACTCACTGCATCATATGCAATGAAAATATTCAATACAAGCCGTTCTGTCCCTTTGTTATGGTAGCTGTGTTCACTCTCTGCATCCAGTCGGATCGCATGGTTGGCAGATACCTCATATGTTCCATCCTCTGTCTCCAGAGTCAATACTCCCTGCATGACCATAATATACTCACAGGAGCTTCCTTCTGTAAGGAAACTGCTGCACTCTTCTCCCGGTTCAATGGTTGTTTCATATACTTCAAAGTTCCTGTGTCTGTCATAGGGAAATATAGAGCGTACCTGATAAGCTCCTTCCTGGGCTTTGTATACCGGCAGGCTTTCATTATCTATAATAACTACCGAGTCTGTCTTAGGATAGATCAGCTCCTCAAAAGTAACTCTGATACCGTCTACGATCTTTGCAATCGTAGCAACAGTCGGATTGGATTCTCCTCTTTCTATCTGTCCTAACATACTCTTACTGACACCTGTCTTCTCTGCCAGCATATCCAGACTCATATTTCTGGATTTTCTGATTCTTTTTAAATTTACGGCTATATTCTTATCTAACTGATTCATCCCGGATTCTCCCTTCCCTTGGTGAATGTTTCTGAGAACAAAAAAGCACCAGACAATATCTGTCTGATGCTACATCTTCGTGGCAATTCATTCATTATTTATTTGCTTTTATCATACTGATTTTTGCGCTTACCGTCAAGTGTTTTGTGCGTTTTTTTATTCTTTTTGACAGTTTTACGAACACTGTACCCGAAAGTTCCCAGCTTCTCGCCCAATAGATAATACTCTCCATGTGAATATACAATGGGCTTTGCCTGAGATAAGTGGAAGCTTTTCTTCTCATCCATATAGGCATCATCTACCTGTACTGCTACTACTTCAGCAACAAACATATGGTGTGAACCAAGTTCCTCTACATGATGCACACGACATTCTATATTTACAGGGCTTTCTGCAATAGAAGGCACTTTTACTTCCATAGAGGGAACAGGTGTCAGGTTCATTTCTTTCCATTTATCTACATCCCTGCCGCTTCGTACACCGCAATAATCCGTGGCTTTTGCAAGGTCTCTGGTGGTAAGATTGATTACGAATTCTCCTGTTTCCTTTAACATGTGGTAAGAATATCTCTCCGGTCTTACCGAAATACTTACCATAGGCGGATTGGTACAGACAGTACCAGCCCATGCTACCGTCAATATATTGGACTTACCTTCCTTATCCGCTACACTGACCATGACAACTGGCAGCGGATAAAGCATATTTCCAGCCTTAAATGATATCTTAGACATAATTTCTCCTAGAACAGTTTGATATTTAATCCCGTCAGTATCTGTAAGATCAGACTTGCCACGGCAACCAGCATTGTGATCAGACTGAATGCCATTACAACATTCATGCGGGATGCCAGACGTATATTCTCCTGACATAATGCATCTGTCTGCTTCTTGAGCTCTTCGATGATAACAGCCTGTACATTTCTATAGACCTTTACATTTTCCTTATGTACAAAATCCTCAGAACGTGTCATAAGTTCCTGGGTCTGTGCAATGATATCTTTGGTCTGCGCCTTTGTATCCTGCTGGACATCCTGCTTCTCTTCTGCCTTTCTGGACAGCTCTTCTTCACGATTTCTCGTCTGTTCCTCTGTCAGATCGCGTAATGCGGAAAGAAGCTTCTGCTCATCCTCCTGAAGTCCCTGCAGCTTTCCTGCATTCTCTCCCACCAGTACATCTATCTTTTCAGAAAGCTCGGCATTCTTATAATTCAGCTTACGCATTTCCTGCAGAATCTTCTCATACTCTGCTACCTGAAGCTGTAATTTCTTCATCTCTGCCGCTTCTGCCTGAGAGTTCGCCTTGATCATTTCCTGTGCATTGAATTTCTGTGCAAGTTTATCCATAAAATTATCCATTCTTCGCCCTCCGTATATAGCGCAACGATTCAGAATCCTGTCTGATCCTCAATAGTTACATCATAGCATTCTTTTGTCTGCAAGACAACTGTTTGCTTTTTGTGCATTTTGTATATAGATTATTGTCTGACTATTTCTTTTCCGTCAAATTAACTATACATTTACATTTTGTTCATAATTTGTTCATATTCTAATGGTAATATTTAACCATAAGCAAAGGGAACAGCGTAATGTTTTTCATTACACATAGATAAATTTTTTCATAATAGCCTCGGTATCGCAAGATACCGGGGCACTCCTCATTTATAGGGACTTTTGTTCCTGTTCTTTCTCAATTGCCTGAATCTCTTCATTTAATGACAGCATCTTGGCATCCAGTGCAGATACCATCCGTGCACAGGCATAGAGCTCATCCTTGATATGCTCCGGCGCATTGCCTTCGAACTTATAATTGATCTTATGCTCCAGACTTGCCCAGAAATCCATGGCAACTGTCCTGATCTGTACTTCTACCTTCGCTTCTATGATCCTGTCAGACAAAAAGACCGGTATGGACACGATCATATGATAACTCTTATATCCACTTGGCTTAGGATTTTTGATGTAATCCTTCACTGCCAGCACCTTTACATCATTCTGATTCGCCAGCATTTCAGCAATCCGGTAAATATCCGTTGTAAAAGAACAGATAATTCTGATTCCTGCTATATCATTGACATATTTGACCATATTTTCAATGGTGGACTCATATCCGTTTTTCTTTAACTTCTTAACAATGCTCTCCGATGTCTTAATACGGGATTTAATATGCTCTATGGGATTATATCTATGTACATGCTGGAATTCGTCATTCAATATCTCCAGCTTTGTTCCTATTTCCTTTAATGCAGAATTATATACAAGGATAACTTCCTTCCAGTTATCCACTTCTGAACTGTTATTAATCTGATATTCCATGCTCTTGTTATTCCTCTTCTCTTTTCCCCAGTTTATAATATAAGCTTATCATAAAACGCCTGTTTGCGCTATAGCCTGTTATCAACAGACTGACCATTATAATATTTATATGTCTATCTTCTGGAATTTATGCTATACTCTATCTGTTATTAACCACTAATTTACCATGAACAGGAGATTTGATATGTTTCGTCTTTGGGCTAAAATCATAAAAGACAACCACTTACTGAAAGATACCGTTATATGCGATGATTCTGAAGATACCAGGACTCATAAGGTCTTCCATGCAATAGAAGAAGCCTGTTACGAATTTGATCTTGGCAAACCCATATGGCTGGATTCTACCATATCAGAATTTAAGAGACATGACAAGGCTAGATTTACCGCAGACAATTTCATAGAATCCATAGAGTTCGACTATATGGAAATTCAGATAATCGAAGAGGACTAATGGTCCTCTCTTTTTTTGCATAATTCATCTTGACATCGTTTACAATATAACGTAGTATTAATTTATCTTATATGTAGTTCTGAATACTACGTTATATAGAATTTAATATTCAAAGAGAGGATTGGTGTTTATTATGCAATTAACTATTCGCGAACCGGGAAGTGCGATTACTCATTTCATCGCTTGTCTGATGGCATTAATGGCAGCTTCTCCACTTATGATAAAAGCTCAGGGAAATACAACCAATATGTTAGCTATGGCAGTTTTTGCCGGAAGTATGATTCTGCTCTACGGTGCAAGCACCGCTTATCACAGCATCAGCCGCGTATCTGATAAGGTATTGCGCATATTTCGTAAGATAGACCACATGATGATCTTCGTACTGATTGCAGGCTCCTATACCCCTGTATGCCTTATTGTACTGGGTGGCAGAATGGGCTATTCCCTGCTGGCTCTGGTCTGGGGAACCGCTCTGGTCGGCATGATCGTAAAGGCATGCTGGATTACCTGTCCCAAGTGGTTCTCTTCTGTTATCTATATCGCAATGGGCTGGACCTGTCTTCTGGTATTCGGCACTCTGTGGGATACCCTGCCCCACTCAGCATTCGGCTGGTTATTGGCAGGCGGCATCATTTATACAATCGGAGGCATTATCTATGCACTGAAACTGCCCGTCTTTGATGCCGTGCACAAATATTTCGGCTCCCATGAAATCTTCCATTTATTCGTCATGGGCGGCAGTATCTGCCATTTCATCTTCATGTATAATTATGTCGCATAACTATTCAGAGCCATGCAAATGGAGTCAAGTATACTTGTTTTCAAGCATACTTGACTCCATTTATATGGCGAAGTAACCCCATAAGCAAAAAGGAAGCATCGAAGATGCGGTTAATCCGTATGGCATCGTTTTTTATTCTACTGCTCTATCTGTTTCCCCAGAAATCCCGCTGCTGACTGCGCCAGCTTCACTTCTACCTCGCTCATAGGATTATTCTCATCATTTGCCAAAAGAACAACAGCGCCTATAATATCTCCCTGCGCCAGAATGGGAATCATCACTTCATGACAGTAGCCTTCCGTCTCATCCTCTGTGATTGGCACATATCCAAGCTCTCCCCTGGATGCACATATGGTCTCTCTGGCGTTCATCTTCTCTTCCATTTCCTTGCTCAGATTCTTGCCCAGCAGCTGCTTATTTCCACTTCCTGCTGCCGCAATACACTGATCTCTGTCTGCAATCAGGGCAATATGTCCTGACACCTGTGCAAGACTCTCTGCAAATGGTTTTGCAAAACTTCCCATATCTCCAATTGGAGAATATTTTCTTAATATGATAGAACCCTCGTGATCGGTAAATATTTCCAATGGGTCACTTTCCCGAATCCTTAATACTCTCCGGATTTCCTTCGGAATCACGATACGTCCCAGATCGTCAATTCGCCTTACAATTCCTGTAGCTTTCATAAGTTTTCCTCCAATACTATATTTTAGCAAGGGTCTGTTAATACTCATCTGCTATATATTAGTTATGGAGTTAGTATGTGGAAAATATTCTAAAGTATTCTGTTTCAGGCAGACTAACCTCTTATTTTTATGGTTTCTCTTTCACAAAGCAGATACCAGTCTTATACACGTTTATAAATAATTGGTTCATCGTACCCAAAGGTCCGCTTTCCATTTACTTCCATACTTTCAGACACTTCCAGACAACTGTCTGAGAACCTCTCCCAAAGCTTGAATATCATGACCGGTGAGAAATGGCTTGTACTGCCTCCTTCCCAGATTCCATCCTTTTCCCGGTATAGTGCCGGTGTGAACTTTTCAGATTTTTTCAATTTGCTGTAATCAACATCCTTCATGGAAGCATATGAAAATGCATTCCTGTCTTCTCCTTCCGGGATTTCATAAGAAGAAAGTAAAATGCCATCTGCGTTTTCCGTAATGAGGTTTTCAAGTTTCATCATATTGTTTTACCTCTTTCTTTTTACAAATGCAGCACATGGATCAGTAATACCCATGCCAGACCATAGTATGTCACAACCGCCACAAAGTCATTGACTGTAGAAATCAGAGGACCTGAGGCGACTGCCGGGTCTACCTTGACCTTATGGAAGAACATTGGCACGACCGTTCCTACCACGCTGGATATGGTCATTGCAAGCATCAATGCCACACCTGCACAGGCAGATACTGAAAATGCATATTGCAATGGTCTCCCTTTCAGCACATATACATACGTACCAATGAATGCAAAAGCCAGCAGACCAAGCATTAATCCATTGCAGAAGCCAATTCTTGCCTCTTTAAAGATCAGCCCCCATTTCTGCCTGCCGGACAGATCCTCATCCATCAACACACGAATGGTAACAGCCAGTGACTGCGTACCTACATTACCTGACATACCAAGGATCAATGACTGAAAGCTTACGATGATCGCCAGATGGGATATTACATTTTCAAAGAGTCCTGTCACCGTCGATACACACAGGCTTAACCCCAGTAATACAACCAGCCAGGGCAGACGTTTCTTGATACTCTCCGGGAGACCTTCCTCCAGGTCAGCCTCCTCTGTCATACCAGCCAGCTTAGCGTAGTCATCACCCATTTCATCATCTACGACTTCTACGATATCCTGTGCTGTGATAACACCTAACAGCTTGTTATCATCATCCAGTACAGGAATGGAATCTTCCGCATAATCCTTCAACTGTTCAATACAGTCCGTAATGGATTCGTGGTCACGCACATACGGATAGGAGTGACTGATCAGAGAATCCAGGTCTGTATATCCTCTAGCCACGATCAGATCTTTCAGATTAATCGCGCCATAGAAGGTGTCATCATCATCTTTTACATAGATTGTAGTGATATTATCGTTCTCTTCTGCTTTTGCAATGAGCTCCCTCATTGCCTGCTTCACGGTCAGACGTCTGCTGATCTCGATGAAATTCGTCGTCATCTTGCTGCCAATCTCATCCTCTTCATAGGAACAGATCAGCTTGATGTCTTCCTTGGATTCCTCATCCATCAGTTCAATCAGCTGTTTACGTTTCGTCTCATCTACTTCTTCCAGAACATCTACAGCATCATCCGCATCCATGTTCTCGATAATATCTGCTGCCTTTTCCAGCTCAATCTCTTCCAGATACTTTCCTACGTCATCTACATAGGCAAATATCTCGGACATTCTCTCCACCCCAAGTATCTGGTAGAGCTTCTTACGTTCATTTTCATTGAGTTCGTCCAATGCAGAAGCGATATCATTATCATGGTAATTATCTATTTTCTCAGAAATGCCTTCATCCGGCTCACCACTACGGATCAGATTCACCAGTTCTTCGACATAATCCGGCTTTTCTACTGTTTCGTTTTCCATAATCTCGCTCCTTTTTCTATTTTCTCTGCATAAAAAGGATCTAATCTTCCTTGTCAACAAGTTCACATAAATCTGACAGAGAGTTTACACAGGCATATAAATATTTTGTCAGTTCTTCATCCGGCTGTGTCAGATCCGGAACCATTACGGTACGAAGCCCTGCTCTGTATGCAGCCAGGATACCATTGGGAGAATCTTCCACCGCCATACAGTCCTGCGGTCTCTCCCCAATCTGTTCACAGGCATACAGATACACATCCGGTTCGGGTTTACCATGTGCTACATTCTTGGCACTGACGATACTGTCAAAAAGATCACAGACTCCTATTGTGGTCAGATGGGATTTCGTAATATCCAATGCCGTAGCCGTGGCTACCGCCGTCTTTATGCCTTTTGCCCGCAGGAATCTAAGTGTTTCTTCCACTCCCGGTTTCTTCTCCAGCCCATACTGAGCCAGTCTCTCTCTGACCAGTTCTCTTCTGCGTTCTCTGATTGCATAATAATCAAAAGACGGACCAAATATTCCCTGCATCAGCTTCTCGCCCTCTTTGGCTTCGCAGCTTCTAAGCAAAAGCGCATGCTCTCTGGTAAAAGGAAAGCCTGCTTCCGTAGCAGCCTGACACCAGGCTGCATTATAGTGCTTCTCTGTATCGATCAGCACACCATCCATATCAAATATAACTGCGCAAATCACCAGTTCTCCTCCATTAATATGCCATGCTCCCTAAGCCAGCGTCTGTGTTCCTTATAATCAGGATCATATTCTGCCACACTTGCCCAGAAAAGCCTGCTGTGGTCTTTATGCCATATATGGCACAGTTCATGTACTACTACATAGTTTATCACATCCTCAGGACACATCACAAGATGCCAGCTGAAATTAATATGGTTTACATAACTGCATGATCCCCACCGTGTTCTGGCTGAAGTAATACGTACTCCCTTGGGTTCAACTCCCATCCTGGCTGCATATTCTTCTACTTTGGGGATAATCACCCTGGCAGCCTGCTTGCGATACCATGCCGTCAGCATTTCTCCTGTATTTGCTGTCGATGGCAAGTGAAAACAGCTCCCATCAAAGGAACCGCTTCTTCCTTCACTTATGATTACCGGATACAGTTCACCTTTATAATACAACTGATCTCCCTGTGCGATTCCAATATGAGGCTGCGCCTGTCTTCTGACCTGCATTTGTCTTGTTTTATCACAGATCCAGTCCTGCTTACGTTCCACAAAGTCCATAATCTGCTCCATAGAAGCGCGAAAAGGCGCTCTGACGATCAATTCACCCTGTGCATTGATTTCCAGAGCTATCGTCCTGCGCCTTGATCTGATAATTTCTTTTGGTTCTATCATTTTCATTTTATTATCTTTATTGTCTTTCTAATTACTTTTTACATTATAATCCTCTACTGCATACAGGATTTCTTCCTTGGGTCTGTCGCTGTTTTGCTGCGTCAGATTCAGCAGTGTGATATAATTACGGATCATTTCCCTTGCTGTCATTTCCTCCGTATTGCGGACTCTTGCATATTGATTCTTCAGGAAATAAATAAAGTCATCATGTTCCAGTTTAGATTCATATCCATATACAATCTCATGCAGCTGCGTCAGCTTCTCAAGTAATACGTAGATTTCTCCCGGATTCAACGGAGAAAGGGCAATTACCGGAGCTGCCAGATCGCGTAATTCTTCTGCTGCCCCACCAGCGATCTTGCGATTCTCCAATCTGGAACGAAGTGGCTCATACCCATAAATTCCTCTGACAGGATCTTCCATTGCTTCTTTGGTAATTCCCATCAGGAATCCCAGATGAGATGCCTTCCCCTGCAATACGTCATTATAGATGGCAAGCAGCTTACTGTAATTATAATCTCTTCCTACTTTACTTGGAATCTCATAGATACTTGCAAGCTCATCCATACAGATATACAGTCCCGCATAACCTGCTTTTACAACGAATTCTGCCCATAACTTTATAAAATCATACCAGTTATCATCTGTTATGATCAGATTCACTCCCAGGTCGCTTTTGGCTTCGGATTTGGTGCGATACTCTCCACACATCCACCGAAATGCCTTTTGCTGTAATTTATCATCACCCATCCGGTGTCCTTTATAATAAATCGACAGCACCTTGGCAAAGTCAAAGCCATTGACCTTCTCTTCCAGAGACGATGTGATCTTATGTACTTTCTGACTGACCTTAATGTCAAAAGACTCATGTCCCGGTATCAGTCCGCTTTCCTGCTCCACCTCATTTTCCAATTCTGAGATCCATTTGTCAAGGACAGGCTTCAACGCTCCCTGATCCGGGCAGCCCCTGGTGGCAAGATTGCGGAGCATCTCACGATATGCTGCAATTCCCTGTCCTTTGTTGCCTACCAGTCTTTTATCTACGGATAATTCCACATCCGATACCACGAAATTACGCTCCAGCACATGATTCTTCAAAGCATACAGCAGGAAAGTCTTGCCGCTTCCATATCTGCCCTCGATGAAACGTATGGCACTGCCGCCTGCCTGAATCAGTTCCACATCCTGAAGCAATGCCCCTATTTCATTTCTTCTGCCTACTGTGATATACTCCAATCCTACCCTTGGTACAACACCACCGCCTAATGAATTCAGCACGATTGCAGCTGTTGCCTTCTGTATCCCCTTATCCATGTCTTCCCCTTCTGCGTCTTATGCCTTCACATCTACCCTCAGCTGTTCCTGCACGAAATTTGCATCTTCTCTTATTTTCTCCAGATTCTCTTCGCTGAATTCATATTCCAGATCCGGCTCCTGCTGCACACTTTTATGCATGCCTGCAAAAGCCTTCTCAATCATGATCTCTTTCTTTTGCTGTCGTATCTCAGACATAATCCTGTTATGTATCTCTTCCACGCTCTTATTGGCATCCTGCTCAAAATCAAGAATCTCTATCATATGGGACATATCATAGGAATAAAAGTCTGTCGCACATATTTTTCCTTCTTCTTCATTCTCTCCCGGAACAAAAGTCGCCATGGCAATCTCCTGCTCACACAGGTATACAATGACGAAGCGTTTCCGAATCAGATCAGCAAATACCTCCGTCATCAGTTCCGGGGATATTTTCTGACGTGTTATCACCTCAAATACGGAAATTCCTTTCTTGCGAAGCAGCGATGCCATATCCGGTGCGCTCTCCCCCTCTGTAATATGATAACACCATTCCATACTGACAATCTCTGTCTCGAAGATCTCTCTGCATTTACTGTCCTTCATTCTCGGATACAATGCCTCAAGAGGCATCCCCTTATCCACACGATACTGTTTTGGAATATTATACCTGCATTCACTCATCTGCGCTCTCCATGCTCCTCATCGAATCTGTTATTGTTGATTCATTATGTCATCCTTCACACTTGAACACATTATACTATATTTTTTTAGAATTTTCTATATATTACATTGAATTTTCTAACAATTTTACAAGGTAATGCTAATTTATGTAGATTTTTTGCACTTGCAGCTATATCAGGTACAATTCCTATGTTGAAGTAATATCTGAGAAAATAAAAAGTCATTACTGCTTACATTATGTAAACACTAATGACTTTTCTTTCCTCATTTAAGCCTGTGCAGTCACACGATCCAGTTCTTCCTGCACCTTCACCAAATCTTCTCTGATATGTATCTTCTGTGGACAGACTCTCTCGCACTTACCACATTTGATGCAGTTCTTGGGTTTCGCACTTTCTGGAATCTCTTTCGTCCAGCACCATTGGGTATCAGCCAGATTGCCGTAGATATGATATTCATTCCATACGCCAAAGCTTCCAGGAATGTTCACACCTGCCGGACATGGCATACAGTATCTGCAGGCTGTACAGCCGTTCTTTACACGCTTATGCAATGCATCTGCCACCTGACAGACTGCTTCCTGCTCTGCTTCATTTAACGGTTCAAAATCCGTAAAGGTCTTCAGATTGTCTTCTACCTGTTCCATGTTGGACATACCACTAAGTACTACCTTAACATTAGAAAATGTGGCAACATAACGCAATGCCCAGGATGGTGTGGAAGCCTGCGGTCTGATATTTCTAAAAATTGAAGTGATATCATCCGGAAGTTCTGCAAGAGAACCACCCTTTACAGGTTCCATGATTACCATTGGAATACCCAGTGACTCTGCCAGTTCTACGCCCTTTAAGGTAGCCTGCGTGTCCTTATCCATATAGTTAAGCTGTATCTGGCAGAAATCCCAGTGATAAGAGGTGATGATCTCCCGGAAAACTTCATAATCATCATGGAAAGAGAATCCAAGATAACGAAGCTTACCCTCACCGCGAAGCTTCTCACAGTATTCGAGAATGCCCAGCTTCTTGATCAGCTCCCATCTGTCCTTATTCAGCGCATGCATCAGATAGAAATCCACATAGTCCTTATGCAGTCTCTCCAACTGCTCATGAAAGATCCTGCCCACATCCTCCAGCGTCTTTACTTCCCAGATAGGAAGCTTCGTAGCCAGATAATAGGAATCTCTGGGGTAACGATCCAGAGCCTTACCGGTTACCGGTTCACTCTTTCCTCCATGATACGGATACGCCGTGTCAAAATAGTTCACTCCGGCATGATATGCCCGATCCAGCATATCAAAAGCCAGCTCCTCATTGATGCTTCCGTCTGCATTGGCAGGAAAACGCATACATCCAAAGCCAAGCAGAGAAGTTTTTGCTCCAATGTTGTCCATTGTTCTGTATTCCATCTTTTCTTCCTCCTTATGTTTCTCTATTCGGTATACAATATTGCCATTTCTTTTAAGATACGCTGTGTAAGGCTGATCATCAAGTCTGCCTCTTTCTCCACTAATCCGTATTTCTTATATTTTAATACAAAGTTAGGTGTGCCCTTGGCACTGAATTGCAATGTATTCTTATATTTATCCAGTAATTGTGGCAGCTTCTCTACATGAACCGGCGCATATGGCTCCATATAGAAAGTAATGCAGCCTATTTTGCCCTTGATCTCCGTTACATATCTTTCATGTGCCTGTACACGTATGAGTGAAATTCTGATCAGATTATCCACAGATTTGGGCACATTTCCAAATCTGTCCAGAAGCTCTGCCTTCATATCCTCACATTCTGCTTCATTCTCCAGACTGGCGATTCTCTTATAGATATCCAGCTTCTGTGCCTCATTCACAATGTAGGATGGTGGAATGAATGCATCCACATCCATATCCACATAGGTATTGAAATCTTCTGCCAGCTTCTTTGTTCCCTTTAATGTCTTGACTGCTTCGTTGAGCATCTTACAATACAGATCATAGCCAACGGCTTCCATATGACCATGCTGACGCTCTCCTAAGAGATTGCCTGCTCCTCTGATCTCCAGATCTCTCATGGCAATCTTGAAACCACTTCCCAGATCTGTGAATTCTTTGATCGCCTGTAGACGTTTCTCAGCAACCTCCTTGAGCATCTTGTCTCTCTTATACATGAGAAAAGCATAAGAGGTTCTATTGGAACGTCCTACTCGTCCTCTCAACTGATACAGCTGGGAAAGTCCCATATTATCCGAATCATGAATAATCATGGTATTTACATTGGAAATATCCAGCCCTGTCTCTATGATCGTTGTAGACACCAGTACATCGATCTCTCCATTGATGAAACCATACATGATCTTCTCCAGTTCATGTTCTTTCATCTGTCCATGGGCATAAGCTACTGTCGCCTCTGGAACCAGTGCCTGTATTCTGTCTGTGATCTCTGCAATATTATTGATACGATTGTATACATAGTAGACCTGTCCCTGTCTGGATAGCTCTCTGACAATGGCTTCTCGTACCATTTCTTCATTATATTCCATGACATAGGTCTGTATCGGCTGTCTCTCATTGGGTGCTTCTTCAAGCACGCTCATATCACGGATTCCCACCAGACTCATATGCAGTGTTCTTGGAATCGGCGTTGCTGTCAGTGTCAATACATCAACTGTATCCTTGACCTGCTTGATCTTCTCCTTATGACGTACACCAAAACGCTGCTCCTCATCTATGATAAGCAGCCCCAGATCCTTGTATTTGACATCTGCTGAAAGGAGTCTGTGTGTACCAATTACAATATCTACCAGACCTTTCTTTAAGTCTTCCAGCGTTTTCTTCTGTTCGCCCGCAGTACGGAACCTGGACAGCATATCTATACGGACAGGGAAATCCTTCATTCTCTGTACGAAAGTATTGTAATGCTGCTGCGCAAGAATGGTAGTCGGTACAAGAAATGCTACCTGTTTGCCATCCTGCACTGCCTTAAATGCTGCACGGATTGCAATCTCTGTCTTACCATATCCCACGTCCCCACAGATCAGTCTGTCCATGATACGTGAGCTTTCCATATCTGCTTTTGTAGCTTCTATGGCAAGCAGCTGATCCTGCGTCTCTTCAAAAGGAAACATCTCTTCAAATTCCTGCTGCCATACAGTATCATGTCCAAATGCGAATCCCTGTTTCTCCTGTCTTACTGCATAGAGTTCCACCAGATCCTTTGCCACTTCATTGACAGCACTCTTTACTTTGGATTTGGTCTTTGTCCATTCCTGCGTTCCCAGCTTATTCAGCTTCGGGCGCTTGGCAGCATCAGCAGAAGCATATTTCTGGATAACATCCAGCCCGGTCGCCAGAATATAGAGATTACCACCATCCCGGTATTCTATCTTGATATAGTCTTTTACGACCTTATCTACTTCTACCTTTTCAATACCCTTATAGATGCCCAGTCCATGATTCTCATGTACAACGTAATCACCTATCTTCAAATCTGAGAAATCCCTGATCTTCTGACCTTCATAGACTTTCTTCTTTTTCTTCTTACGGTTCTGCTTTCCAAAGATATCAGATTCTGAAATGACTACGAATTTGAGCATCGGATACTCAAATCCCTTCAGCACATTTCCGTAGAATGTCATGATCTCTCCGGGCTGAAGCTCTCTTTGTGAATTATCTGAGTAAAAGGCATTGAGTCCTTCATCCATCAGATCCGTTGCCAGACGCTTGGCTCTCGTAGAGGAAGCAGACACCAGAAGAACACGATATCCATTCTTCTTATAGTGATTCAGATCCTTCACCAGCTCCGGGAAGCTGTTATTATAGGAAGATACATTTCTGGCATTCACTGCATAACGATTCTGGAACTTTACAGGAAATCCCTTGTACTCCATGGTACTCAGTGCAAGCAGTCTGTTCTTATCCAGACGTGCATAGATTTCCCTGGCTCCATAGAGTACATTCATCTGCTCCGGCAAAATATATCCCTTCTCTGCTCTGGTGGACATACTTTCCCGAAACTCCAGCTCTACGGCATTGGCATGCTCTTCAATTCTTGCCGGCTCATCCAGACAGATACACAGCTTTCTATCTGCTACGAAATCTACCAGAGATTGTGTCTCTTCGTAGAAATATCCAATATAACTCTCCAGATTGACGAAGGACTGAAACTGTGTCACCTGTTCCTTTAATTCTGCCACCGCCTGTTCCAGTCTATGCGCTTCCTCCGGTTTTGTCTCTTCTCTGAAAAAGGCAGCTGATTTCTTACAGTCCTTCTCCATCCTTGCCAGACCATCTTCTAATGCTTTTTTTGACAAAATCAATTCTGTTGCGGGATAAATTGACACCTCTGTCAGTTTTTCTATGGAACGCTGACTCTCTATATCGAAGGAACGGATAGACTCTACCTCATCCCCCCACAGCTCGATACGGACCGGATTCTCTCTGGTCAGATCAAAAATATCAACAATACCGCCACGGACTGAGAACTGTCCCGGTGCTTCTACCTGATAATTCTTCTCATAGCCCATCTTCACCAGCTGTCTGGCAATTGCAGCCTCTTCTGCAATACCGCCCTCTTCAATCTCTATGACATTCTCCTGCCATATAGACAAGGGGAGCTGATGCGCCATCAAGGCAGAAAATGTGGTGACAATCGTGATCGGTTCTCCCTCAAGAAGCTTGCGCAGAACAGCCACCCGCTCCTTAATCAGCTGATTACTGTGAATGTCTGCCTGATAAAAGATCAGATCCTTGGCAGGAAAATAATAGGATTCTCTACAATACAGCTTGCAATCATCCAACAGCTCCTTCGCCTTCATATCACTGTATGTCACGATCAGCTTCACATCATACTTTTCCGTAAATCCATATATCATATGAAGCTTCTGGGAATCCACACAGCCGCTGATACTGACCTTGCCCTGTTGTGTATTCAGTTGTTTTTGAATATCCTCATATTCCCCCAGCTCTCTAAGGGGCGCCAATATTGTATTCACACGAATGTCCCTGCCTTTTCACACTAATCCGCTTTTTTATTATACTGGTTCATGGCTGCATCCACATCACCCTCCAGCATGAGTTCCACTGCGCCACAGACCTTCTCCAGACTTTCCTTCATAATCGCCAGCTCTTCCCCTGAGAAATGCCCCAACACATAGTCTGCCAGATCATATCCCTTGGGCTTCTCGCCTACACCGATCTTAATTCTCTGGAATGTATCATGTCCCAGATGCAGGATGATGTTCTTGATACCATTATGACCACCTGCACTGCCCTTCTTACGGATACGGAGCTGTCCCACATCCAGACTGATATCATCATAGATAACGATAAGTTCACTCTTCTCATCTATCTTATAGTAGTCTACAGCTGCACGGATTGCCTCTCCGCTCAGGTTCATATAAGTAAGTGGCTTTAACAGCATGACTTTATTGCCATTGATGACGCCCTTCCCCATCAGTGCCTTATTCTTCATATCACTGACACAGATTCCATATTTGTCAGCCAGGGCATCAATTGCCGCAAAACCGATATTGTGTCTTGTATTATCATATTCCTTTGTTGGGTTGCCCAACCCTGCTATTATATACATACTTTCCTCTTTTCCAATTATCATGTACTCTCGGAATCCTCTTCAAACAAAGCATTCTGGCTTCATTTGGAAAACTCCGAGAGTACATTTATCGTAACGATTCAGAACCCCGCTATCACATCTGATGGCGTACGACTGCGTATTCATCGCCGTTGCGGTAGTAGGGACATTCCTTGTAGTGTCCTTGGCTCATGCGGACTGCGTCATCTTCGTCCATGTCTACTTCACAATAGTAGCATTCGTCTTCATCGTCATATACATTATATGCACAAGTATCACAGCTTGCCATAAATTTACCAGCCTTTCTTCTTTTGAACAATTACATATATCGTATCGAATATTTGTTCTATTGTCAAGGGATATATTTTATCTCGATTTCTTCATATTTCGGATATCCTTCATGAAGCAGCTTCTCTTCCAGTTCTCCATTGCATGTGTGGCTGAAGCGATACAGGTTATAAGCGCCCTGTTCATAGGCAAAGTCCAGTCCGTCATCCTGATAATGCTCGTACTCTCCATCCCCTGCGTAAACTTCCAGAATCAGCTTCTTCTGCTCCTTGGTTCCAATATAGGCTTCTACCGGGTATTTTGGCAATATTGTACCTGCTTTCACATAAATCGGGCAGGTATCAAGCGGTGCATCCCTGATGATATACTGTCCACCGGCAATGCGCTCCTTTGTCCAGTAATCAACCCATTCGCCTGACGGCAGATAGACCATTCTCTTGGTCGCTCCCTGCTCTACTACCGGTGCTGCCAGCAGCTGACTTCCTATCATGAATTCATCATTCATATTGTGTGTATTGATATCTTTTTCATACTCCAGCACCAGTGGCCGCATAACAGGAAGACCAGTGCTTAGATGTTCATGGAAAAGGTCATAGAAATATGGAATCAGTTCATAACGCAGCTCCACATACTTTCTGATGATATCCAGCTTCTCTTTGCCAAAAAGCCATGGCTCCTGACGTCTTGTTCCCATTGCGCTGTGATTACGGAACAGGGTAGAGAAGCATCCCACCTGATACCAGCGTACCAGAAGTTCGCCAGTTGTATCAGAACCGAATCCTCCAATATCTGTTCCTGCAAAAGGATATCCACTCATGCCCAGATTGCACAGCTGTGGAATTGCCATACGCAGATGAGTCCACAGACTGTTATTATCCCCTGTCCATACCGTAGCATACTTCTGTGTACCGCTGTAGCAGGCTCTGGTAATGACAAAAGGACGCTTATCACTTAATCTGCGCAGTCCCTGATAGGTCGCCTTGGACATATTGTGGCCATAGACATTGTGCATCCACTTATGATTTGTAATCTCATCCTCTTCGGTGAAAACAACATCATCCGGCAATGGTCCATTGAAGCTTGCAGGCTCATTCATATCGTTCCATACACCCATAATGCCTTTATCCAGCAGGAACTGATGCTTCTCTCCCCACCAGTCACGTACTTCCTGTCTTCCAAAATCAGGAAATGCAGAATCTCCGGGCCATACGGCATTGATATAAACATCTCCATTTACATCTTTTGCAAAATAATCATGCTCGATACCCTCGCGATAAACGTAATAGTCCTCGTCTTTTTTCACACCGGGATCAATAATGGTAACTGCCTGGAATCCCTGTTCTTTCAGGTCAATAATCAGCTGATCCGGGTCTGTGAAGTTGTCCTTATTCCAGGTGAATACTCGATAGCCATCCATATAATCAATATCAAAATAAATAGCATCACATGGAATCTCATATCGTCTGAAATCTGCTGCCAGCTGTCTTACCTCTGCCTCTGTCTTATAACTCCAGCGGCACTGATGATAGCCAAGTGTCCAGCGCATCGGCAGGGGTACACGACCCGTCAGCCACGTATAACTGCCAATAACTTCCGCCATATTTTCACCTGTAATGACATAATAATCCATCATACCGTCTTCTGCCCGGTATTCTATACGGTCTTCATATTCTTTACCCAGATTAAAGGCACTCTTGCCATGATTATCAAAGAATACGCCATATACCGCATTCTCTTTTAACACGATCATAAAAGGCACTGACTTATACAGAGACTTGAAATTATCCTCATGAGGAGCCGGTATGTCAGAATTCCACATCTCATACTCATACTCTCTCTTATTCAGTACACCGGTCTTGTCTCCCAGTCCATAGATGCAGTCTGCCTCATCCAGTGACAAGGACAGGTTGACCTTTGCCTGCACCTCATCTCCACTCTCATGACCTTCCATCCCGATGAATGCCTTTTCTTCCTCTGTAAGAGTGGTTTTCTTTATCTCCTGTGTTTCTGACACGTATGTCAGTTTCTCGTTATTTTTCTTATTGTAAAAGGTAATTGTTCCATCCGGTTCCACTTCTGCCCGCAGTAATGCTGTCTCAAATACGGTACTGGCTCCCTGCTCTGATACCTGGTATTGTGCTACTGCTACCTTCTGCTGCTGTTCTACTGTCAGCTCTACGGCTGCAGAATAAGGCTGTTTTCCGTTATTCAGTTCACAGATACGGATGATTCCATCTCCATATGCGCTTACCTGAATCTGCTGTTTGTCCCATTGCATTGTAATTCCCTGTCCCATTATTACCATTCCTTTCTACTATCTATAAAATAAACGGGATACCGTTTGATATCCCGTTCCCCACATTTTTATTCATATTTGTCCAGAAACTTAAACTGTCTCGTCCGGCTCTGACAATGCCTTTTCATAGCTCTCCAGAATTGTCTTCTGAATCAGCTCTCTTGTGGAAGAATTGATTGGATGAGCAATGTCTCTGTACTCGCCATCAGCAGATTTCTTGCTTGGCATGGCAATGAACAGTCCTTTCTCTCCTTCAATGACCTTAATATCATGTACTACGAATTCATCGTCAAGTGTAATAGATACTACTGCCTTCATCTTTCCTTCCTTAGTAATTTTGCGAACGCGAACATCTGTAATCGTCATTCTCAAGTTCCCCCTTTGCAAGTCTTCATAATTTAGTTATTTCATACAAACATTACCTATAAAACATACCGTTCATTCTTCTCTACCACTATCTTGATTCCATTTTCCCCTACGTGATAAGAGTTTGCTCTTATGGTATCGCGGCTTTCTACAATACAGTTCTCAATGTGGGTGTTATCGCCTAGATACACATCATTTAAAATGATGGAGTTTTTAATATAACAGTTGTTGCCAACAAATACCTGCTTGAATAAAATGGAATCCTCTACGGTTCCATTGATGATACAACCGCTTGACACCAGGCTGTTCTTAACCTGTGAACCGGGGTTGTACTTGGCAGGCGGCAGGTCGTCTACCCTGGAATATACGTCTGGATACTGTTTAAAGAAATAGTCGCGGATCTCCGGTTTGAGAAAATCCATATTGGTCTGGAAATAATCATCCACGGATGCGATATTTCTCCAGTAATCATCTATTTTATAACCGTATATTCTCTTTAAATCCTTGTAACGGATCAGGATATCCTGTACAAAATCATATCTTCCTTCATCCGCACATTTCTCCAACAGCTCGATCAGCTGTCTTCTTCTGATGACATAGATACCACAGGATACTGTTCTGGATTTGGCTGCCAGAGGCTTCTCCTCGAATTCTTCAATACGGTAATCTTCGTTCATCTTCACTGTACCGTATTTCTCCATATCCGTATCTTCCGGCATGTCCTTAACGACTACCGTAATATCTGCCTTTTTGGCAATGTGGTACTCTAATACTTTATTGTAATCCATTTTGTAAACGCAGTCACCGCTTGCGATTACAACATAGGGTTCGTGACTTCTCTTTAAGAATAAAATATTCTGATACAAACAATCAGCTGTTCCTCTGTACCAGTCGCTGCTTTCTGGCGTAACAGTTGGTGTAAATACATACAGACCACCCTGTTTACGTCCAAAATCCCACCACTTGGAGGAACTTAAATGTTCATTTAAACTTCTTGCATTGTACTGTGTAATGACTGCCACTTTCTGAATATGAGAGTTTGACATATTACTCAGTGCAAAATCTATACTGCGGTAGCTGCCTGCTATGGGCATTGCTGCAATTGCTCTCTTCTGAGAGAGTTCTTTCATCTTTTTATTGTTTCCGCCTGCTAAAATTACTCCTAACGCTCTCATACTATTCACCCGCCTTTATTAATGTCTTGCCGCTGTCTAAAATGCCTTCCGGGTAGTCTTCAATTGTCGTTTCGCCGGAAACTACAGAATTCTTTCCGATTTTTACATGATCCGGGATTACGGATTTCTCACCGATCGTTACCAGACCCTGATTATAGATATTAGGCTTTAATTCATTGGGCTTTTCTTCCAGTGTACCTAACTCTACTCCATCTCCAATATTGACGTATTCATCAATGATTGCTTTCTCAACTATGCAATTATTACCGATGTGACACTGATTCATAATGATGGAATTGCGTACCACTGTACCTTTACCTATCGTAACACCACATCCAATAACAGAATTGTATACCTGACCATAGATTTCTGATCCTTCACCTATGATACATCTCTCAACAATACTGTCAGATGCAATATACTGTGGTGGCAGAATCTCACTCTTGGTATAGATTCTCCAATATTCCTCATACAGGTTAAATTCAGGAACAATATCGATCAGTTCCATGTTGGCTTCCCAGTATGAGCTCAAGGTTCCTACATCTTTCCAGTATCCGTTATACTCGTATGCATATAACGGCATACCTTTCTCGTGACAATATGGGATAATATGTTTACCAAAATCCAGAGCCGGCTGATCAGCCATTGTGATCAGTGCTTCCTTCAGTGTTTTCCAATTAAATATGTAGATTCCCATAGATGCCAAGTTGCTTCTTGGCTTCTCAGGTTTCTCCTCAAAATCAATGATTTTCTTCTTATCGTCTGTAATAACGATACCAAATCTGCTTGCTTCCTCCATAGGTACAGGCATTGCAGCTATTGTTACTTCTGCTCCGCTCTCCTTATGAAAATCAAGCATTACTTCATAATCCATCTTATAAATATGATCTCCGGAAAGGATCAGCACATAATCAGGATTGTAGTTCTCCATGTATTCCAGATTCTGGAATATGGCATTTGCAGTTCCAGTGTACCATTCACTGTTGTCGCTTCTCTCATATGGTGGAAGGACTGTTACACCACCAATATTTCTGTCCAGGTCCCAAGGTATACCAATTCCAATATGTGTATTCAGTTTAAGCGGCTGATACTGTGTCAATACACCTACTGTATCGATGCCGGAATTGATACAGTTGCTCAACGGGAAATCTATGATTCTGTATTTTCCCCCGAAGGCGACTGCCGGTTTAGCCATCTTGGATGTCAGAACACCCAGTCTTGAGCCCTGTCCACCTGCCAAAAGCATGGCTATCATTTCTTTTTTAATCATGTTGTCACCCCTATTAATGCATAATTCTCGGTAATAATATAGGACCATATTACGCAAAATAATTATATCATACTATTTACATAAAGTGAACATTTTTACATATTATTTAAAAGATTTTCTTTTAATTATTCGGTCTATTTTCAACTCAAAATACATATAATATCAGAGATTTCCATTTTGCTCCAATTTTACTCAATTACATAATATATATCGGACAAGTTTACAGAAAACTTAGCTTGTTTTTTATGTTTTTAATTAAATTTATGAACCAAATATTTTTGAGTGGAAATGTTTCTTATTTAGGTGTAATATAGGATGATACCAAAGACTAATTTAATTCGATAGAAAGGTATGGTTTTATATATATGTATCAGATTAATTTTAAAGAACCTATTCACGTGCATTTTATGGGCATCGGTGGAATCAGCATGAGCGGTCTTGCCCAGATTCTTCTGGATGAAGGCTTTACTGTCAGTGGTTCCGACTCCAAACAGTCTGCTCTTACAGAACATCTTGCATCCCTGGGTGCTGTCATTTCCTATGGTCAGCGTGCAGGTAACATAACAGATGACATTGATCTTGTGGTATATACTGCTGCCATCTCAGCTGATAATCCTGAATATGAGGAAGCCTGCAATCGTGGTATTCCCATGATGACCAGAGCCGATCTGTTAGGTCAGATCATGAAAAATTACAAGCTCCCTATTGCGATCAGCGGAACACACGGCAAGACAACCACAACTTCCATGATATCCGAAGTGCTTCTGGCTGATAATGATGATCCGACGCTCTCCATCGGTGGTATCTTAAAATCCATCGGCGGCAATATCCGTGTAGGTAAGTCAGATTATTTTGTTACAGAAGCATGTGAGTATACCAATTCCTTCCTGAGCTTCTTTCCACGCATCAGTATCATATTAAATATAGAAGAAGACCATCTGGATTTCTTTAAAGACATCAATGACATCCGTCATTCCTTCCATAAGTTTGCACAGATTCTGCCAAAAGACGGTTATCTGATCATTAATGGCGGTATTGACAATCTCCAGGAGATTACAGGGGATCTTCCCTGCAATGTCATTACCTTCGGTAAAGATCCATCCTGTGACTACAGCTATACGGATGTTACTTTTGATGAATTTGGAAGAGGTTCTTATACCTTATTAAAGAAGGGCACTCCATCTGTGAAGGTTTCTCTGGGTGTGGTAGGCGAACACAATATCCTCAATTCCCTTTCTGTACTGGCATTGATGGATATTCTTGGCATTGACAGCAATGTAGTACTGAAATCCCTTGCTGATTTCCATGGTACAGACAGACGTTTTGAATATAAGGGAACCATTGGCGGTGTAACGATTCTAGATGACTATGCACATCATCCTACGGAAATCACGGCTACGCTCAAGGCTGCTGCCAATTATCCACACAAAACCCTGTGGTGCGTCTTCCAGCCACATACCTATTCCCGCACCAATGCTTTCCTGAAGGATTTCGCCAAGGCACTGACTCTGGCTGACAAGGTAATTCTGGCTGATATTTATGCTGCCAGGGAGAAAAATACCATCGGTATCACCTCAAAAGACCTGCAGACTGAGATAGAGAAATTAGGAAAAGAATGCTATTACTTCCACAGCTTTGATGAAATTGAAAATTTTTTATTAGAAAATTGTATCAACGGAGATTTGTTGATAACTATGGGCGCCGGAGATGTTGTAAAAATCGGCGAAAATCTGTTAGGAATTTAATTATCCACATTATCCACATTTTTGAGCCTCCAAAAGGAGGTTCGAGGATGTGGATATTTTTATGTTCCATCCACATTTCAGAACGTATTTCATCCACATCCCACAAGTCTTATTATTTAGGGCATTTCTGACATTATCCCGATTCCTTATCCACATTATCCACACTATCCACAATTGCGCAAACCCCAGTATTTTCAAGGCTTTGCGGGTTGTGGAGGACTTGCTTTTTTGATTAGGTGTGATACAATACATTTACCTTACAGGTAGCACTCTGCTCCCAGACAGTCACTCCCAATTGCTCTACGCAATGACTATTACAGAGCTGCTATCAATATACATACCAGACAGGGGAATTATTATGAATCGTCTTAACATCTATCAGAACATACACAAAGAACAGACTGTGGTATCCAACTGCTTCATTGACGACTATATGGCAGAAGCAAACGATGCCCAGCTCAAAATATATCTTTTCCTTATTCGCATGATGAGCGCTAATCTCCCAACCAGCGTTACAGATATTGCGGATAAATTTAACTACACGGAAAAGGATGTTCTTCGTGCTCTCATGTACTGGGAGTCAAGACAGCTTCTGGCATTAGAATATGATGCCGCCCACAATCTATCCGGTATACAGGTTCTCTCTCTGGACAACCCATACGAGGCACCGGTAAGAACCGCACCCCGTATTACACCGGTTCTGTCCTTTATCAGACCGGCATCTATGCAAAGCGGTATGACTGCGCCCAAACCAATGGCTGCAGCTTCTGCAATGTCCCCGCAGAATCCCATGTCTGCCCGGATGAATGCTGCTCCTGCATCTATGCAGGCTCCCTTTGGTGCAACAGCCACGATAGCGGAATATCCGGTAAAAGAAGTAGCTTCCCAGCCGGAAAGACCATCCTACTCCATGGATGATCTGAAGAACTTCAAAAAGAATGAAGAAACACAACAGCTTCTGTTCGTAACCGAACAGTATCTTGGCAGACAGCTTACCAGAAGCGATATGGAGACGATTCTCTTCTTCTACGATCGTCTTGGTTTCAGCGCAGATCTGATTGATTATCTGGTACAGCACTGTGTAGAACGCGGCAAGAAAGACTTCCGATATATGGAAAAGGTCGCTCTTTCCTGGGCAGAGCAGGGTATCACCGACCCCAAGCAGGCTCAGATGGCGTCCAGGAAATATGACAAAACTGTATATACCATCATGAAGTCCCTGGGAAAAAATACTTCTCCCGCTCCCAAGGAACTGGAGTATATCAATAAATGGACCAAAGAGTATGGCTTTTTACTGGATGTGATTCAGGAAGCCTGCGATAAAACGGTCATGACAACAGACTCTCACCGCTTTGCCTATGCAGATGGTATTTTAACCAAATGGTATCAGGCAGGAGTTCGCCATAAAGCCGATATTGCAGCCCTGGATGCCTCCTATCAGCGTCCTGTAAAGCAGACCGCACCTGCTAACAACCGTTTTAACCGTTTTGCACAGAACAGCTATGATTTTGACCAGCTTGAGCAGAATATTTTAAGCAACTAATACAGGAGGCAGACATGCCACTTTCAAACAGTCAGTACAATGCCATTATGCGCATGTATGAAGAGAAACAGAGAAGATCAAGATATCTGCTGGAGCAGCGCAAAGATGCTGTATATCAGCAGATACCAGAATATGAAGAACTGGATCATCAGGTATCTTCTACTTCGATTGCCCAGGCACGCAAGATGCTTTCGGGGGATTCCAATGCCCTAAGTGAATTAAAAGAGAAGCTTGCCTGGCTGTCCAGGCAAAAGACCAGCCTCCTTACAGCTCATGGTTATCCCGCCGATTATCTGGAGCCAGTCTATGAATGTCCTCTATGTAAGGACACCGGCTATGTGAACAACCATAAATGCACCTGCTTTCGTCAGGCAGAGATTTCACTTATCTATGAACAGTCTCACATCAAAGAACTATTAGAGACTGATAATTTCGACCATTTATCCTATGAATTCTATCAAGGCGAAGACCTTACACGATTCACCAACGCAGTAAAGGAGTGCCAAAATTTCGTAAAAAACTTTAATTCAGACTACCACAATCTATTTTTTTATGGTACAGTAGGTACTGGTAAGTCATTTTTGTCCTCTTGCATTGCCAAAGAGCTGATCGAACAGGGTAAACTGGTAATATATTTCAGTTCCGCTCAATTATTTGAGACACTGTCACGCAGTACCTTTGATCGTAACAGTGAAGAGGCGGCATCGGGGATTTATGAGGACATTTATGAATGTGACTTGCTGATCATTGATGATCTGGGAACAGAACTGACGAATGCTTTCGTATCGTCCCAGCTTTTCTCCTGTCTTAACAACAGACATCTTCGCAGGAAATCCACAATTATTACTACGAATCTGTCTCTGGAGGAATTAAGGGATCGTTACTCTGACAGAATCTTTTCCCGCATAACAAGTAATTATGGGATGTGCAAACTGACCGGACATGATATCCGGATCACCAAAAAGTTATTGTTAAACAGAAAGTGAGGATTTTCGCAATGCCAGTACGCGAAGAAAAAAGAAACCTGAATTCGATACCCGTTGGCTCCTTAGGAATTGTTCCTTTGGAAGGTTGTAAAACTCTTGGGGATAAGGTAGATGCCTATCTCGTAAAATGGAGAACAGAGCGTGAAAGTGAACACAAGAACAGCCTTGCATTCTCAGGCTATCAGCGTGATTCCTATATTATCCAGACCAAAGTTCCCCGTTTCGGTACCGGTGAAGCTAAGGGCGTTATCATGGAATCTGTCCGTGGTGATGACTTATATTTCCTTGTAGATGTCGCTAATTACAGCTTAACTTATTCTCTGTGTGGTCATGAGAACCATATGTCTCCTGATGATCATTATCAGGATCTGAAGAGACTGATTGCTGCTGTTGGTGGTAAAGCAAGAAGAATCACAGTTATTATGCCTTTCTTATATGAAAGCCGCCAGCATAAGAGAAATTCCCGTGAATCTCTTGACTGTGCTCTGGCACTTCAGGAAATGGTAAAGATGGGCGTAGATAACATCATTACTTTCGATGCACATGATCCTCGTGTACAGAATGCTATCCCTTTGAATGGTTTTGAAACAGTATCTCCTACCTATCAGTTCATTAAAGGTCTGTTAAATCATGTTCCTGACCTGACTATTGATTCTGACCATATGATGATCATCAGCCCGGATGAAGGTGGCATGGGTCGTGCAATCTACATGGCTAACGTAATGGGACTGGATATGGGTATGTTCTATAAGAGACGTGACTATACCAAAGTTGTTGATGGACGTAATCCTATCGTTGCTCATGAATTTCTTGGCAGCAGCGTAGAAGGCAAGGATGTTCTGATCGTTGACGATATGATTTCCTCCGGTGAAAGTGTACTGGAAGTTGCTGCAGCTCTGAAAGCAAGAAAAGCTAAGAGAATTTTCGTAGCTACTACTTTTGGTCTGTTTACTGGCGGACTTGAAATATTTGATAAGGCTTATGAAGAAGGACTGATCTACAGAGTTCTGACTACGAACCTGATCTATCAGAGACCTGAATTATTAGAGAAGCCTTACTATATCAACTGTGATATGAGTAAGTATATCGCTTACATCATTGATACATTGAATCATGATTCTTCTATCAGTGATCTGTTAAATCCTAATGACAGAATCCACAACATTATCGAAAGATATAAGAACAAAGAATTAGATTGCCAGAAAGGTATGAAATAAATCATAAGACAAAAATGGAACCGGTTTTCACCGGTTCCATTTTTGTTGATAAATTATTGGATTCTTCTCTTAATATAATCTTCCAGCATATCCGTGGTAGCATCTTCGCCTAACTTACTGCTGTTGATAGACAGCTCATAGTTTCTGGAATCGCCCCACTTGGTTTCACAGAAGTAATTGTGGTAAGCTTTTCTCTTCTTGCTCTGTTTCTCAATCAATTCTGCTGCTTCCTTGTCTGTCATTTCGTGAATCCGCTTGATACGTTCAATCTTCTTATCCATATCACCCAATATGAATATTGTAATCAGACCTTCATATTCTTTCAGAACTTCTTCTGAACATCTTCCGACTACTACAAAGGATTCACCCTCTGCCGCCTTCTTCTTCAGAAAGTCGAACTGCATGTAGGCAATATTCAGCTGCGGAGAATTGTTAAATCCGCGTACAGTCTTGCTGAAGCCCTTCTTAGGAACTTCGTCATACTGCTCAAGATTGGATGCACTGACATTCTTCTCCTGCGCAATCTCACGAAGCAGATTGTAATCATATAATGGCAGTCCAAATCTGTCTGCAAGATTCTGAGCGATCTCATGACCACCGCTGCCAAATTCCCTTCCGATTGAAATAATGACCTGCTTGCTCATGTATATTACCCCCTCTTTATAAATATCTAAACCAGATGCTGAACATGGAAATCAATAATACAATAATCGTTGCAGGTGCCATTGCCTTACAATATCTGCCCCAGCCTACAGGATAACCTGATTTGGCAGCTACTGAAGTACCAACTACGTTAGCAGATGCACCAATAGGTGTTGCGCTGCCACCAATATCTGTACCCATAGCCAGTGCCCAGGCAAGAATAGGAAGTGCAATACCTTCTGTCTCTGCCAGACTCTTGATAACCGGGATCATAGTTGCTGCAAAAGGAATATTGTCGATGAATGCGCTGGCAATACCTGATACCCAGATAATAATGGCAACCATAAGCTTGGAATTGCCACCGCTGACCTTACCGATGAATGCCGCAATGATCTCCAGAATTCCTGTCTGCTCCAGACCACCTACTACAACGAATAAACCGATAAAGAACAATAATGTCTTATAATCTACTTTCTTAAGCAGTTCGCCTGCAGACTTGCCTGCAGTGATCAATGTGATTACTGCAATGAACAGACCAATTGTAGCAACTGTCAGACCTGTCTGTGCATGAGATACCAGAAGTACAACTGCCAGACCAAAAATGACACAGCTTGCTGCAAAGCTCTTCTTATCCTCGATAAGATTCTCGCCACCGGATGCCTCAAGCTTCTTGATTGCTTCTGTATCGCTGGTTGCCAGATCTTTTCTGAATACGAAATAGAAATAGATAATAACTACAACCAGAGAAATCAGTCCGATCACACCAGTATTGGTAATGAAATCACCAAAGGAATAACCAAGAGATGTACCAATGATGATGTTAGGTGGATCTCCACACATAGTTGCTGAACCTCCAAGGTTCGCGCAGAATACTTCTGCCAGAATCATTGGTATTGGGTCGAATTTCAACAACTGTGCCAGTTCAATTGTTACTGCTGCCAGGAACAAAATAACCGTAATACTATCAATGAACATTGCCAGAACTGCCGACATGATCATAAATGTGATAAAAACGGGAATGGTTCTGTAATGTACCAGTTTTGCAATTGTCATACATAACCAGCGGAAAAATCCCGCCTTTGCCATGCCTTCTACCATGACCATCATACCTGCGATAAAGATGATTGTTGCCCAGTTAATACCGCTGGAACTCTCTGATGCGTTACCAGCCTCATACCAGAAATCCGGTGTGAAGATGGATTGGATATTTAATGTCTCCATTGCAGCATTCATATCCTGCATGAATACACCAAATACCAGCACCAGCGTTGCAAGACCACAGCCAAGAGTTACGTATTGACGTTCAATCTTGTCCGTGATAATCAGTGCAAACATCACCAGAAAGATGATGACTGCTGTTACTTGTGCTACCATTTTATTAAACTTCCTTTCATTTTTTTGCAGACATTATATTCTGCTGCCATGTTGTAAATTGCCCCCACAATCTACAGCATATTGCTTCCCATGGACAGACTTTATTATAACATATTTACATAATTTGTCATTATACAAAAAACGAAATTTGTTGGAAGTATTGCATCATCGACAGCACAAAATATCATCTGTTTTAAAATCAATACACATCCTGCACAATATAGGTTGTTACTGAATTGGGAATCAGCTCTGCGTAGAAACCTGCACCGTATGTCTCAATTGGTGAAAGCTCTTGCCATTTTTCCCCGGAAGACATATCACCGCTGGTACGAATCACAGATACATTGCTTCCTGTCTGTGAAAAAGCAGACAGGTCCACATCAACTTTCCTGTCCTTACCGGTTACATTGGTCATAACGACAATCAGTCGGTGTCCTTCTGCGTCATATGCAGCTAACGAATGTTCGTCTCCTGAAATAATAGTGTAGCCCGGACGAATATATCGGGTAAACTGACCCAGTGCATAGTATTTCATGGTAAGTATCAACTGCTGCTCATCGTGATCTGCCACAGCCAGTCCCCAATAACCACCCGAAATATCCGGCATTCCTGAATCTGTTCTACCCTGATAGCCCTCTGCACAGATATGATTATCAATTGCCTGCCACATAACCCATGCTGATGGACGCAGCTCATTCATATCTGTAATGACTCTCTGGGCAAGCCATAATCCAGCTCCCATTTCTCCTGCATTTTCTCCTGCTGTATCTCCGCCGTCTACTTCTGACATCCATAGATTCTTGCCTTCTGTTTCTGCCAGAGTACGTAATGCTTCACGTCTGGAACCACCATAGGTATGTGTATCGATTCTGCCTACAACGTCCTTTGCTTCCTGGCTTAACTGACCATAGGAAAGAATCTGCACATCTATGCTGGTTTCGTCTGTTCCTGACACCTGCACTTGATCCAGACCTTTGGCATCCAGGGCATTTCTGAGGGAAAGTATCAGCTGTGACTGGGATTCTCCCATATCAAAATGGCAGCCTTCCTGCTTCCAGCTGTAGGCCCCCCAATAATCTGTGTAAGGCTCATTCATTGCTGAATAGCTTGAAAAGTCCACATTGTATGTGTCTTTGTAATATTCTGTCACGTCTGCAATGTACTGTGCAAAGGCATCATAAGCATCGTCTTTGAGATTATTCTTATTCGATAACTGTGCTCCCGAACTACATCCTGAATTGGTCATGAAATACGGTGCAGAATTGGAGAATCCCTCTACGACAGCATCCTCTCCACATACTTCCAGCGCCTGTAGCAGCACATTTCGCTGGTTAGCGTCTGCACTCCAGTCATATTCCCACGTATACTCACCAGTTGCTTCATCATAGGACGGATTGATTGCATACCCCGGCATATCAGAATCCGTTCTTGTAATATGGTCATGCTCTGGATCATCTCCGCCTCCGACATTATATCGGATAATGTTCAGCCCAAGTCCCTGCTCCTTATCATAGAATGCCTGTGCTGCCTGTTGGGTCAGCGTATCTGAATAGCCGATTCTGTTCGCCCACCAGCAAAAGCTCGTTCCCCAGCCTTCAAACTTACCAGCATGAAATGTGGAAGCGTTTGCCGGGTCGATTACCACTGTAGCATCAACCGCCTCTTTGCCTGATTCTTCAGATACCTGTACCTCCTGTTTTTCTTCCATACCTGCCTCCTGCGTCTGTTCTGATAGATTGCCCTGCTCATTTTGTGCACAGCCGGTTAATGTCACAGCCGCTGCTATTCCAAGCAAGATCAGCTCTTTTCTCTGCCAATGCAAAATTACCCCCTCCTTACGCATTTCTGTTTCAGACATTTGTAAAACTCTATTCTTAATAAGTGACGGTATGTATACCTGTTATGTTGAAAATCTGCGTTTTACAAATGTCTGCTTTCCTATTCTCATTCTATCATGGTAAGACATTTATCACCACCGTTAATTCATCCAATTGCATAACCCGTTCAATTCCTATATAATTAACTTCCAGAAGAACTGATATTTGCGAATAAACAGAATTATTACAATTATATAATGTACTCTTGGAGTCTTCTAAATGAAGCATTCTGAGATAGATTTGCGATATACAATGACATTTTCGCAGTGCGTACATGGTATGTACGACGAGAAAATGGAAGCAGTATATCGGAAATGTAGCCAGAATGCTTTGTTTGAAGAAGATTCCGAGAGTACATATTATAAATACGGAGGAAATTCATGAAAGATAACGAATTACAGGGAAATGAGAAAATAGAAGAAGCGATTGCTGCCTTACAGCAGGAGCCTACGCAGGAAATGCTGGCACATACTCTGACAGTAATCCGCAGACGCATGCAGGAAAAAGGACAATTCGTAATTGCAGTAGAACCGCCCACTGGTGATAACCAACTGAAATTACAGGCAATTACGACTGATGATGGGAAAGTCTGGTGGATGGCATTTACCAGTTTTGAGGAAGAATTAAAAGGAAGTAATAGTGTTATGTCAACCTTTATGACAGATATCAAGCAACTCTTCACCTCTGCCCTTCAGGCTGATGCTATTTCCGGCATCATTCTCAACCCATGGAATCGTACCATTATGCTGGATAAAAATCTGATTCAGATTACACTTGGATTATAAAAAAATCATTTCTTGACATTTTGCTTTTTTTTAGTATAATGAGGAATCGGGCTTAAATTTGCCCATCGGTCAGTTCGAGACCTTCCTGACCTTAATTAAAACTAAAGGAGCATAACAATATGAAGAAAAAATTATCCCCTACTGTGTTTTTGGCACAGGCAGCAATGATTGCGGCACTGTATATCGTGTTGACTTTTATTGCAAATGCACTCGGTCTGGCTAATTATGCCATTCAGGTCCGTTTCTCTGAGGCGCTGACAATTCTGCCCTATTTCACTCCGGCTGCAATACCCGGTCTGTTCGCAGGCTGTCTGCTCAGCAACATTCTTACCGGCTGTATGCCATTGGATGTCATCTTTGGAAGTCTGGCTACTCTGATCGGTGCTTTCGGTACTTATGCATTGCGTAAGCACAAATGGCTGGCACCACTTCCGCCCATCATTGCGAACATCATTGTCGTACCTCTGGTATTATCCTATGTTTATCAGTTTGAAGGCAGCCTGCCTTATTTCGCATTGACTGTAGGCATCGGCGAATTCATTTCCTGCGGTATCCTCGGTATGATCGTCCTCAACGCCCTGCAGAAACATGCCGGTAAAATCTTTCAGGGAATCTACAAATAAATACTAAGTTACGCAGAAAGTTCATGATAGTTCGATTCATTTGCCACGTACGTGATGTAAGTATTTCTAAGAACTGCATCTCAAATGCTTAGCGTACAAGCCAAGCGCAAAACTCGCCCTTTGGGCTCAGACAGTTGCGCCTGGCTTGCAAGCATTTGTTCTTTGTTCAAGAAATACTAGACATCACTGCCTAAGCTGCATTCATCGAGCTATCATGAACTTTTCTGCTGTATATACCAATTTAAAATATCTAAAATTGAAAGTTTTCAATAGACAGCAATTGCCTCTGTCAATTGAGTCTTGTGAACCTTAGAAGTGCTTACAGTTTCGACGTGTTCACAAAATCAATTGACAGAGGCAAATTGCGTCCCAAAAGTTTATAAATCTAACTTCAAATCCCCTTCCTTGATCCAGCCAAGCTTGCGTAAGAGGAGTCCGAATGCCCAGGCAAGGATTCCTGGCAGGATAAAGCTGATCAGGATAAGTCCTATCCAGTCAAAGGCTGTAATAGCACTCTTCGTACCAGCTGCAATGTCATTGATCCATCCCGTATATACACCAATCTGTCCAACCAGACCACAAGTACCCATACCAGATGCAACTGCTGCACCATTCATCTGCAGCTTAAATATACAGGTGGCAATCGGTCCTGTAATTGCAGAAGTAAGAATTGCAGGAAGCCATATTCTTGGATTACGTACAATATTGCCCATCTGCAACATACTGGTTCCAATTCCCTGGGCAAATAATCCACCCCACTTATTCTCCTTAAAGCTTAATACCGCGAAACCTACCATATTGGCACAACAGCCTGCTACTGCAGCGCCTCCTGCTAATCCTGTCAGACTCAAGGCAGCACAGATTGCAGCACTGCTGATAGGTAATGTCAATGCAATTCCTACAATGACAGAGATGATAATTCCCATAAAGAAAGGCTGTAATTCAGTTGCCCACATAATCGCTGCTCCAACTGCACTGGCTGCCGCGCCAATCGCAGGTGCGCACCACATGGATAACAGACTTCCTATTGTAATCGTGACAAAAGGCGTAACGATAATGTCAATCTTGGTTTCTTTGGAAACGGCCTTACCAAATTCTGCAGCTACAATCGTTACCAGTAATACTGCCAGAGGTCCTCCGGCACCACCCAGTGTATTGGCTGCACCACCTACAGCAACCAGTGAGAACAATACCAACGGTGGACAGTGCAGCGCATATCCTATGGCAACTGCCATTGCAGGTCCTGTAGCAGCCTTCGCATATCCTCCTATATTGACCAGTACCTCCATTCCCAACTGTTCACCCAGCGTAGCAATAATTGTTCCAATCAGCAGTGAGGCAAATAACCCCTGTGCCATTGCTCCAAGGGCATCAATTCCATATCTTTTGGCAGATATTTCAATGTCCTTACGTTTTAGAAAACTTTTAAACTTCTCCATACTCTCCTCCTGTATAGTTACATGTGTCTTTACATATGTAAAGTAGTCTGTTACAGTGTAACATGACCAGAAGAAGAATGCAAGCTTATCAAAACGCAAAAATCCCACCTCTAATGAGGTGGGACTTTCTTTATCTTATATTAATCATCATATCCGTTAGGATTCTGTGACTGCCATCTCCAGCTGTCTTCACACATTTCCTTAATACCATACTGTGCTTTCCAGCCAAGCTCTCTCTCTGCCTTAGATGCATCAGAGTAGCATGTAGCAATATCGCCAGCACGTCTTGGTTTGATTTCATAAGGAATCTTAATGCCTGTAGCAGCTTCAAAATTCTTAACGATATCCAGTACACTGTAGCCTACGCCTGTACCCAGATTGTAAATGCACAGACCAGCCTTCTCCTGAATCTTCTTCAATGCCTTTACATGACCAACAGCAAGATCTACTACATGGATATAATCTCTTACGCCGGTTCCATCCGGAGTATCATAGTCATTACCAAATACACCAAGCTGTTTGAGCTTACCTACAGCTACCTGTGTGATATATGGCATCAGATTATTAGGTATACCATTAGGATTCTCGCCAATCAGACCACTCTTATGGGCACCGATAGGATTAAAATAACGAAGCAGGATGACGTTCCATTCAGGATCTGCTTTCTGCATATCCATCAGAATCTGCTCCAGCATGGATTTCGTCCAGCCATAAGGATTCGTACACTGTCCCTTAGGGCACTCTTCTGTAATAGGAATGAATGCAGGATCTCCATATACAGTAGCAGAAGAAGAGAAGATAATGTTCTTGCAGTTATGCTTTCTCATAACATCTACCAGTGTTAAAGTACCTGCGATATTGTTATTATAATATTCCCATGGCTTTACAACAGACTCACCTACTGCCTTAAGTCCTGCAAAGTGAATACAGGAATCAATCTTTTCTTTTGTAAATATCTCTTCCAGAGCTTCTCTGTCAAGGATATCTGCCTTGTAAAAGGTAACAGGCTTACCTGTAATCTTCTCTACTCGCTGTAAGGATTTCTCACTTGCATTGGAAAGATTATCTAATACAACTACATCATAGCCTGCATTCTGTAATTCAACTACTGTATGGCTACCGATAAAACCGGCACCGCCTGTAACTAAGATTGCCATAACTTACCTCTTTCTGCGCAGTATTGCGCTTATAAATTTTAGTGCGTTAAATTATTATCATGCTTTGTTTTTACTATATCCTTTTTAACAGTAAAAAGCAATAGCATATTCTTCTGATTTTCACCCATTATAGACCACGATACTTGTTATATTTATCAGGCTTTAAGACTTTCTTTCATGAAATCTGTATCCTTTATCTGTCTGTAAATATATAAATTGCCTGAATTTTTTGACAATTTTACATATTTTTATGAATTTTGTAGTGATATCTGTGGATATTGTGGATAATTTTGTGGATATTTATATGTTGTCTGCTATCTCGGACTGCAGCATATACTCATATTGCATACCGTATCCTTACCCTGTAATTTCACATCCCATTGCACCAGATACACCGGCTCCTGCTGCCCGTTGTGATTACTGTGAGACTCCGATAATATCTGAATGTCCCCATCTGCACCTTCTACTGTAATCTCCATCTTTGCCCTGTTACCCTGTATCTGAATCACATTGCCTTCTACTATCGGCAGATACTGCGTTACCAGATTCTCCGTAATTGTTCTTGTCTGTTTTGATACCTCAAAAGAATCCTCTACACACAAATGTAATTGTACATTCTCATCCCAGGCACGAATACTACGCTGTATTTTATGAATACATCCATCTGGGTAAGCTCCACCAAAGGATATCGTCAGATTTTTGTCTTTTTCCTCCCAGCAGAAAGCATCTGCTGCATATTCCTTACCGGCACACTGTTCCTGTCCATTGATCAGAGGTACAGAATGCCCCAGGGAGCGGTTGCACAGAATCCCGTATCTTCCGTCTGAGAAATAATCTCTGGTATACTCACCGGCGCCAAGATCCGTCAGTAGCATCTCACCTTCATAAATGCACAGGAAATGTCCGATATCATTATGATTATGGTTCTCATCATTATTACCGCCTTTTGCCGCATATCCATTTCCTGCCGGATCCTTGCACATCATCCACTGGGCAGCCGCAAGCAGTTCATAGCTCCAATCCTTAGCTGTCTCATTTTCTGTTTCCGCATTGTCATACTGTTTCAGCCAGCGGATATTCCGCTCATTGGAAAGCCAGCGGTAGCAGGCATCCCCGTCAAAAGACCTCGCAAGGGAATAATCCGGTGTCACTACCTGAGGATAGCAATGCTTGAGATAAGAAGTAAGTCCCGGCAGGAAAGTCTCATGGCTGCTGCCATCTGAGAAGCTTACACTGACCCCTCCGCCAAAATAGCACTTCTGCTGGAATAATGCGATTTTTTCACATTTTGGCTTTTTCATCAGATCTATGCTGCCTTTTGTCTCCTGATACAGAGCCTGGGCAAAACCAGTGTAATAACTCATTCCGTATGCATAATAGCCCAATCCTTCCGTGCATGCGCCATCCTCTTCCATTCCATCCAGATAGCATTGCAGTGCATCACAGACACGGCCGATAATAGATTGTTTCCAACCCTCTGGCAGTCTCTCATCCTTCGGTTGCTGCATTTTCTCATACCAGTGGGATAGATAAATGGCCGCCATTCCTACCGAACCTGCACATACTGCTGCCCAGTTGCAACGATCCTGTTCCCACCAGCTGTAAGGTACTGTTGATGTCACAAAAGGCACAATCACTCTATCAGTTACCTCACATACAACTCTTTCTACTGTTTGCGCAGGCAGCTTATCTCCCAGTATATCCACAATCTCCAGCAGACTCTGTGCAGTCTCTGCTGCAAACAGGTCAATCGTCTTCTCATCCAGTGCGTCAAAATTCACATGTGCAGGCAGCGCCCAGAATCTTTCTGTACAAATAGAATCCAACACCTGTGACAGCATCTTCAGATTCTCTTCTTTGCCCTCAAATTCTGATAAAATACCAAATACCGTTAAGTACTTTCTGCGTCCAAAATACTCCCCCTCATAAATAAGGCGGTTGCCTGTTTCCTTAAACAGAAAGAAGTCTTCCTCTCTTAGTTCCGGCATGGGCTGATTACGCAGCTCATCCCCTGCCCTCTCTATATCCGCCCAAAATTTCTGCAGATACTCCTTTTGCTCCTGTGTCATATCCATTCCCCCAAATTATAAGATTCCTGACTGTTATAAACCAGTTTCGGAAGCACATCGCTTTCTATATAGATTATTGCGCAAAATATCAAATTTGGCTACTGCTTTATGAAGGTTATACTCTCTTTTGGTATTCCTGAATCCGCTCATTGAGTTTATTTGCCTCAGCTACTGCCTTTTTCCAACTAATCGCAGATATTACCCCATAAATGACCGTAATGGACAGAACCATATATACAACACTTTTTATATGCGTAACCGTGTACCAGCCAAATAAATAACCGCAACCCAGAACGATAGCAATGATAATGAAATAATGAATCATTGTGAGCATAATGGCTTTTCTGGTAGATATTCTGTCATCCGGATAGATCAATGTACTGAGTGCACATAGGAAGGACGTAAACAGAATCTGCCAGAATATATCCGATGGGATAGAATCAATGGGATATAGAATATTGGTGAAAAAGCCGACTGCAAGCAATTCACCCGTAGTAATCGCCATAAATTTATTGAGAACCATTTTTATTTTTCTCATTTTGTCTCTCCCCCTAACCTTTTAATCCCAGTTTACGTTTCAAATCAGGTACATATTGTCTGGAGATCATGAGTTTTTCCCCATTTTTCATACATACCTCATATCTGCCTCCCAGTGATGGGCTTAGATTCTTCACATGAACCAGATTGATGATCGTTGACTTGGAAGCCCTGAAAAAATCTGTATTCTGAAAATTGTCTTCCAGTTCATACAGCTTCAGCTTCGTTTCATAAACTTCCTTCTCCATATAGACAAACACCCTGTTATCCACTGCTTCAAAATAATAAATGTCCCTTGGCTGTATCTGCATGAGTTTATCCTCTTTGGATACAGTAATTTTATCCCGTCCCGCTTTCAGTGCATAGATTGTACGAAGGAGTTGTTCGTCCATGTTCCGGCATTTTATGATAATTTCTTCCTCTTCCCCTTCACTGCAATCCAGTATCGTAATTCTCACCCGATTACCCCCTCTTTTACCTGTCCTTTAGCTTCCTGTTCCTTGTAACGATAACTGCTAATATAATAGCGCAAAAAGTATATGCCATTAATAATAACACCTGTTCTCTTATACTCCATATATTGCCTGCCACAGTTACTGTAATTCCCATTTTATCACGGTACACAGGAATCAGCCCCTCCGGCATTCCTGCAAATGTCTGTTCCACTATCTGCTGTGTACTGACCGCCCTCATCATGGACACGCTATGCAATATCGGAAGTGCCTTGAGAATCTTCTGTACTCCGATAGAAAGCTGTGACATCGGCAGATAAATGCCTCCTGCAAAACCAACCAGAGTACCGATAATTGTCAGAATACCACTCCATGCGCTGTTACTGTGTACGAACAATGCAATTACATACCCTATGGAAGAATATGTCAATGCGCTGCACATGATCATTCCTGTCAATGTCAAGGCATCTTTTACAGAAAGCATATCATACCCTTTTAGGAAAAAGAATACCTCTCCCATTGCAAATGTCAGAATACACATAAAAGTTCCAATGATCCATGCTGAGAAAATATATCCAAGCGCCAGATAAAGCCTTTTTACCGGTGTCACATAAAAAGCCATAATCCTCTTTCTCGTCTCGTCCTGCACCATATTTCCAAGCACTGTCATTGTAACTGTCACCGCATTTACTGATATAATTCCGGCAAGTGTCCACATCTGTATCAGATATGCTGCGTTCTCCCTGTCCTGCGCCGTGATTTCACGTCCACCATATTCTTCTATTACTGACAGCACATTCTCACTGTTCATCTTTCCAAGGAAAACGACCATCAGTCCCAATACGATCAGCATAGACAATAAGGAAAAAAATACTGCGCTTTTATCCCTTAAATACACCAGACAATTTCTCTTTGTCAAATAAAAAATCTCTCTCATCTCAAACTCCCGCCTTTCTACAAACCTTCCCCGGAACCAGCTCCAAGTGTTTTTCCCGTAATATTCAAAAAGACATCATCCATCGTTCCCTGTATCATCTCAAATCCATTGATATATGGCTTTGCTTTGGCAAGTACCGGTAATGCATCCATGCTTTTTGCGACCTGCAGATGATAAGCCTCCTGCACTTTCTGATAAGAATGTCCCTGCAAAGCCTCTGTCAGTTCTCCTTCCTTATCCTGCATAGGGATTAATCGTAACGTATCTTCTGCATATTTTTCCTTTAAATCAAAAGGCGTACCAACCTCTTTTATCTTCCCGCTGTCCATAATCGCAATGTGCTGCGCCCTGGCTGCCTCTTCCATATAGTGAGTCGTAAGAAAGACTGTCATCTGATTCTGGATACGCATCCGGTCTATGCTCTCCCATACCAGCCTGCGCGTTGCCGGATCCAAACCTGTAGTCGGCTCATCCAGAAACAATACTTCCGGTCTGTTCAATAATGCAGCCGCAATCTCGCAGCGTCTCTTCTGCCCTCCCGACAGGTTCTCATATCTTCTGCTCCATACATCCTGCAGCTGTAGTCTCTCACACAGTTCTGTCACATGCTCCCTGAACGAATTCCTTTTCTCCCCGAAAAGGGCACCTCTTACATACAGATTTTCCTTTACGGTCAACTTATCATCCAGACAGTTGTTCTGCCATACCACGCCGATTCTCTTTCTGATCTGCGCATCTTCCTTACCTGCGAGGCAGCCGTCAATCACTATCTCCCCTGCCGTTGGACGAAACAGCGTACACATCATATTGATTGTCGTGGACTTCCCTGCTCCATTCACTCCAAGGAATCCGAATAACTCACCTCTCTCCACAAAAAAGCCGATATCATCTACAGCCTTCACTTCCTTAAAATACTTTTTTAAATTCTCTACTTTTATGATTGCATCCATCCTGTATCCGCTCCCTTCACCTTTTCTACAGCATAGACGCAAAAACAGCCTGCCGCAATCAAATTGCGGTAAGCTGTTGATTTTGAATGGTAAGATGTAATTTTTGAAAGAAAGATTAGCAAACACCCTGAGCGAGCATGGCAGCTTCTAAGGTGTCCGCAGAGTTACTGGGGTTTTGAGGTCGGTTGTATATCACGTGTATAGAGTGATTGTCGGAGAATTTCAATTATTACCTAGTACCGTAAAATCCCTTTATGACAAATTTGTTCTTCAGAAGCAGTATCCCGGGATATTCGAAAAGGATATTTTACTTCTCTTATGTACTATTGTTCAGTACACAAAATTTCTTTTCTCAGTGAATATTCTTGTGCTCCCAAGTCACAAATCCAGAAATTAAGAAAGCAAAATTCCAAGGTTCAAAAAATGCCTTATTTATACTTGACTATTTGCTCATTTCTATAGGAACATTGTAAATATCTTGCTGCATGAGTAGGCTTACGCAGGCTTTATAAAAATTCTCATAATAAAAAATGAATATATATATAAATACGCAATTTAAATTCGATTTGCAACCGTTGGCGTGAAGTTATTCATAAAAATCACTCATGTCATATCATACGGAATACCTATCGCATTTTCTAAATTGTAATTATGCATATACTTAGTTCCCACTGACTCAATTCCAGACATGTCGCAATCACTAAAGTCACTTTTTGATACTGTTGCTTGAGAAATATTCGCCTGTGCAAGAAGGCTATTACTAAAATTACATTTTTCCACATAACAATATGAAAAATCAGCATACTCTAAACTTTGCCTTGAAAAATCAACATTTTCTAAAGTCGCTTTTTGAAAATAAGCGTCTACAAAAACACAATTGTCAAAAACTACATTCCGTATAACTGCACCATAAAAAGTTGCATTTAAAAAATCAACATTTTTTATTACTGCATTTTCTATTACAGAATGACTAAAGTCTCCCCCTACATAAGATTTATCATTCTCAATAATTCCTTTCATATTATATTTCATCTTGGACAAAATTGTCACAATATTTTGTTTAACAGCCTCATTTCTATAATTAATATTTTCTTCTAGAACTGTTACAACTTGCTTATGTAGATTATTGTTTTCTTCCAATATATCATTTATAAACATTGCTATTTCTGAGGAAATTCCTCTAACAGAAAGCACCTCACCAATATCCACCTTTTCTCTAACTATTTTCCGTAGTCCATCTGCAACATAACAAGCAACAAAATATTCCATAAATGATTTATGTATAAATTTGAAATTCCCCATCCCATCAGAATTCATAAATGAACAGCTCTGAATATCATGACTAAAATAATCAATCTCATCCATTTTGCTCAAATCTTTAAAGTATTCTTTAATCTCTTTTGGAAATTCACTATAATGAAGATATAATAGATCGTTATTAAATAACTTATATGCTATATGTATACAAAAATGTAGTTTATCTTCCTTTCTAATTAAGGTTTTCCCTTTTGAATTTTCTCTATCTAACCATATTTCCGTGTATCTCTTATATAATGATGCTGCATTAATTTTTAATTCACCTTTTCCTTCACTATTAAACTCCTTCACTAATTGTGGTAAAGTTTGAACAATTATATTTAGTAAAAAAGGTCTCTTTGAAAGATCCCTTAAATCATGTGTGTTTCCAATCAAATATTGCAAATCCGATGGTTTAAGATCTTTTTTTGCTAATTCTTCTTCAAACGATTCTATATACTGTTCTATCTGCTTTGGATTCAATTCTGTAATATATGTTTCCTCAAATTTTGCATTATTAGATGCATTGGGTTCGAATTGCAAATGTGCACTTTCAATTAAATTCTTATACTCTCTTTTTTCTTGAAAATAATTTGGTCTACAGGTAATAATTACTTTTGTATTTCCTATGCAATACCTACAAATTTCATTAAATATTTCGAACTTCACATCATAATTTACACGTTTTGCCACTTCATCAAATCCATCAAATAATATAACAAATTTTTTATATTTCAATAACATTTTAAATGCGTCTATACTAATATTAGACATATGGCATTTATTAATAAATAAATTTAAAAACAGATTATCAAAATTAATTGATTTTGCATAATCTTTTAACGGGATGAATAATGGAATAAACTCTCCTTCTCCACTCAAAAAATCTTCAGACAACCTATAAGCTAAGTTCAATAAAAAAGAAGTCTTTCCGCAGCCATAATCGCCCAATATTAAAAATGCATTTTCATCGTACATATTCAAAAAATCATCAACACTATATGCCAATAATTCTTCTGAGTTTTCATCATATACATCTAAGTAATGTTTATAGAGAATACTATTCTCATATTCTTCAATTGTATTCTGAAGATATGTAGAAAAATCCATAATTCCATCAATGATATCCTGTTCAGACAAAATCTTAACCTTTTTACCATATGAATAAAAACTTTTTCTAATTTCATCATGAAATTCTCCATTAGATACAATATGAATCCATTGATATTCTTCTAACGTAATTAAATTATTTATTCTTACTAATAATTCACATGCAATATTTTTGGTAATTTCTACTTCTTCAGAATATAATGGGAATACCAAAGCACTCGATTTAATAATCCCAGATTTTTGTTCTGCACAAAAATATTCTTTTTCTTCTGTAATAAAGTAGTTTTGTATTTTATATAGATTTTCTATCTTCTCGTAATACTCTAGTACTCTACATTCTTTACACAATTCATTTCCTGTGGCTACTGAATTCCTGCATTTTCCTTTTCTATTCCCAAATCCTTGACATCTTTTCCGTTCTACACTATTATGTATTTTTTGTTCCTCTCCATCTCCATTTTGTGTTTCTTCTATTTTTTTTATTATCTCTTGTGTACTCAAGATTATCTGTTCTGTAATTCTATCACTTTGCAGATTTTGTTCCTTTTTAATAGAATGTATTACTAATTTTCCTTCTGTAGACAAAATGCTATTTACCCATTTATTCACATCTTCCAAATATTCTTTAATTATATTCTCGACGCTTAAACTATGGACATATTTTAATTCCTCATGTTGCACAAAAAAATCCTCAACAAACTTTTCTTTTTCCTCCTCACTAAAAAGGCATCC
>OGGZ01000032.1_pt1 | contig 152647 bp, 108 predicted proteins | sample 1571371 | NCBI WGS metagenome assembly OGGZ01 (sample SAMEA2582025, study PRJEB24529) | metagenome | biome: Human gut stool | place: China | collected 2011
CTGCCAGACTACCGTCGTTGTTTTCGGCACTCAGAATCATGCCTTCGCTGACGATACCTTTCAGCTTGCGCGGTGCGAGATTGGCGATAAAGCAAACCTGCTTGCCTACCAGTTCTTCCGGCTGGTAGTGCTTTGCGATGCCCGATACGATGGTACGTGTTTCCAGTCCGTCGTCAATCTTGAATTGCAGCAGCTTGTCGGCTTTCGGCACTTTCTGACATTCAAGGATGGTACCAACACGGATATCGAGTTTCGTGAAATCATCAAATTCGATGTTCGGACGAATCGGGTTTGCCTTATAGTTGGCTTCTTCGTTGGCCTTCTTCGTGTCGAGCAACTTCTGTACCTGTGCCTCGATTACGCTGTCTTCTATTTTTTCGAACAGCAGTTCCGGCTTGTTCAGCTGATGTCCTACCGGGAGCAGATCGTTCCTTCCCAGTTCCGACCATTCGAAGCTTTCCATGTTCAGCATCTTGCGAAGTTTCTCCGAGCTGAAAGGCAGGAACGGTTCGAAAGCGATGGCAAGGTTGGCAACCAGTTGCAGAGAGATGTTCAGGATGGTGCCTACACGTTCCATGTCGGTCTTTGCCAGTTTCCAGGGTTCGGTGTCGGCAAGGTATTTGTTGCCGATGCGTGCCAGGTTCATCGCCTCTTTCTGCGCGTCACGGAATTTGAATACGTCGAGCAGCTTTTCTACTTCTGCCTTTACGTCGGCAAATTCTTTCAGGGTTTCTTTGTCGTAATCCGTCAGTTCTGCGCAGGCGGGTACTTTGCTGTCGAAGTATTTCTGAGTCAGCACCATTGCACGGTTCACGAAGTTACCGTATACGGCTACCAGCTCATTGTTGTTGCGTGCCTGGAAGTCTTTCCAGGTAAAGTCGTTGTCCTTCGTTTCCGGAGCATTGGCGGTTAGTACGTAGCGGAGTACGTCCTGCTTGCCGGGGAAGTCTTCCAGATATTCGTGCAGCCATACCGCCCAGTTGCGGGAAGTCGAAATCTTGTCTCCTTCCAGATTCAGGAATTCGTTGCTCGGCACGTTGTCCGGCAGGATATAGCTTCCTTCCGCTTTCAGCATGGCGGGGAATACGATGCAGTGGAATACGATATTGTCCTTTCCGATGAAGTGGAGCAGACGCGTTTCGGGGTCTTTCCACCATGTCTCCCAACTGTCGGGAAGCAATTCCTTGGTATTGGAGATGTATCCGATAGGAGCATCGAACCACACGTACAGCACCTTTCCTTCCGCACCTTCTACGGGCACAGGGATACCCCAGTCGAGGTCACGGCTGACGGCACGCGGCTGCAATCCCATGTCGAGCCAGCTCTTGCACTGTCCGTATACGTTGGGGCGCCATTCCTTGTGGTCTTCCAGAATCCATTGGCGCAACCATCCTTCGTGTTTGTCGAGGGGAAGATACCAGTGCTTGGTCTCCTTCATCACAGGTTTGCTGCCGCTGATGGCGCTCTTCGGGTTGATCAGATCGGTGGGCGACAGGGAGGTTCCGCATTTCTCGCATTGGTCGCCATAGGCACCTTCCGAATGGCAGTGAGGACACTCACCGGTGATGTAGCGGTCGGCGAGGAATGTTTTCGCTTCTTCGTCGTAGTATTGTTCGGATGTTTTTTCGATAAACTCTTCTTTGTTGTATAGCGTCTTAAAGAAATCTGAAGCCAGCTCATGATGCGTCTTCGAAGTGGTGCGGCTGTATACATCGAACGAAACGCCGAATTCTTCGAACGATTTCTTGATCAGATAGTGGTAACGGTCTACTACATCCTGCGGAGTGACTCCTTCTTTCTTTGCACGAATCGTGATAGGTACTCCGTGTTCGTCCGAACCTCCGATAAACAATACATCTTCTTTCTTCAGTCGCAGATAGCGCACATAGATATCTGCCGGTACATATACGCCGGCCAGGTGACCGATGTGTACAGGTCCGTTCGCATACGGCAGTGCCGATGTGACGGTGGTTCTCTTGAATTTCTTTTCCATTGATATAGAGTGATTTTATGATTTTACTGCTTGCAATGTGCAAAGATACGGTTTGCAACGTGCAAAGATAATGCTTTCCACAGATTTCAGGAAGAAATGTGACAGGAAATCTGTGGAAAAGGCTTGTTTAGCCTGTGCCGTTTTACATCATCATATTCTTTCTGATGGAGAACTTCACTATTGCCATATCCTGAATGGTGTCTACAGGCAAGTCCATCGGCTCGTGGTGCGGATTGTAGCTGACGAGTTTGACGTACCCTTCCTTCTCTGAGCGGTTGACGTATTTCACCGTCAGATACTGGTCTCCGTCGAGGTGGAACGCCACGATGTACATTTCTCCGTAAATGACGTTGCTGAAATTGTTGATCCCCTTGAACCCTACGATATCTCCCGATTTGAGAATGGGATACATACTGTCTCCGTTGACAAAGATGGCTCCGTCGCACGCGGGTATGCTTGGAATCAGTATTTTGCCCAGCGCATATTGGCGCTTGTCGGAAAGTAGGGTTCTTAAATTGGCGGCGGCTGTGATGTCATAGAGTGTCACACTCCGGTCGTCTATGGCTTCTGTGGTTTTTGAATTGTGAATAGTCTCTACTTCTCCCCGTATCTTCCCGTTGTCAAAAGACTTTGGGTCGTGCAGCGGACTTCCTTTTCCGGTTAGCAACCAGTTATAGTCTACATGATGCAGCTTGTTCAGCAGTAAGGGAAAGTCTATGCTGTTTCGCGCGCACCAATTGGAAAGTGTCGCTCTGGCTACTCCTAAATATGATGCAAGTTCACTGTCCCGTTTCAGATTCAACGCTATTTTCGCCCGCTTTACGATTTCCGGTACATTCAGCAGTGTATCCGCTTGTTTCTCATTCATGTTTTTGCTTACTTTTTTATATGTTAATATTTATTCTTGTCTTATCGCCTCATATACAGTCTTTTGTAAAATAATTCAGCGTTAATATCTAAAATCATTTGTTTTATATATGCGACTTTCTATACCTTTGTGGTATTCGAAATGAATATTTGATTTCAAAATTAGAAATAAAAATTAGATAAACCATGAGAAAACAAGAAAAAGATGCGAAATACTTTCAAAAACCGCATTCTCCCCCCTCCGAAAAGAGAGCTGTCAGCTGTTAATAGTTGATTTGTCAGGAGTTAACAGTTGTCATATTGGGTATTAACAGCTGACGTGATGGCTGTTAACATCTGACGGGCAAGTTGCCAATGATCATTGTGTAGGATGTGAACCTCCTGTGCGCAGGCTGCCTTACCTTTTATCTGAAAACATATCAAGTATATCAAAAAGAATAACCGGAATGGAAACATTACAAAAACAAACACTTTACGTTTGTGGCTGTTGCAAACACACGCTTCCTTCAGAAGCTTTTTACGTAGATAAGAAAACCGGTCTTCCAAACAACTACTGCAAGGAATGCCGCAAATCCGCCAGCCGGAAATACAGGAAGACCGAGAAGCGCACGCTGGCACGTGACGACCGTGAACCTTATCCCGTTATCACCTCTACGAAAGACCCCGATCTTCGTCAGAAACTGATTCTGTCCGCCCTGCAGACTGTAAGGGCAAGTATCAAGCGGAAAAAGCAGAAACTTTGTGAAGTGGAAGCGGAACTGACTGATTAACAAAATGAAAAAACTGACTGATAAACTATTTATAAAAACAATACAACTATGGGAAGAATCAAACAGGGACTGGACTACTTTCCCCTGAGCACCGACTTCATGCACGACCGTATCGTTCGTCGTGTCATGAAGCGTGAGGGCGATTCCGCTTTCACCGTTTTAATCTATATTATGTCTTATCTTTATTCGGGCGAGGGCTACTATGTCCGTGCCGACACTGATTTCTGTGACGAACTTTCCGATCAGCTTTTCAGTACGGACAACGATACCGTCCGCCGTGTCATCCGTCTGTTTCTTGAATACGGGCTTTTTGACTCTGCGCTTTATGAGCGTTACAGCATTCTGACTTCTGAGGATGTCCAGCGGCAGTATCTCTTCATCACCAAACGTCGCAGTCGTCACCATATCTGTCCGGATTATTGTCTGCTGCCGGAAGGGAAAACAACGGATGAGCAGCCGGATACTGTTGCCGCAACAGGGGAAAATGTTGCAGTATCCCCGGATATTGCAACGGTATCCCGGGATACTGCAACAAAAACAGCTCTCATAAAAAGAAAAGAAAAAGAAAAGAAAGAAAACATCCTCCCTAACCCTCCTTTCGCAAAAGGAGGGGATGAAGAAGAAGGGAGTGAAGGAGAGAAAGTAGCTGAAGGAGCCGGAGGCGGGATGAGAGAAGAATGCGATCAGCGATCTGCCACGAGGAAACGGAATCTGACGCAGGAAGATATCGACCGGATGCAGGTTCCCCCGGACGGATGTCCCCGCAATTTTTCCGGTCTGCTGGAGAACCTCCGACTCTTTCGTGTTCCTCCTGCGGAACAATATACTATAGTGCTGAAAAGTAATTACGGTGAAATCGGTGGTGATATATGGAAAGGCTTTAGCGTCATTCGTGGAAGCGGTGGGAAGATTAAACTGCCGGGACATTATTTGCTGAGTGTGCTGAATAAATAATATGAATTTGATAAATATATGTATATTAATATGTTATATGCTTATTTCTTGTATTAACTAACTTATTAACGCACATTTCCGAAATCGCTTGTATAGCTGAGAATAAGCCCTTATATTTGCAGTGTCAATAAGCTTAACGACAGAAACTAACAAAAAGATTAATAACTAAAAACTATTACAATTATGCCAGTATTATATAAACCTTTCCAGTCTAATCTGGAAGATAAGAAAAGTGGGAAGAAACTGTTTTATCCCCATGTAGTTCGTACAGGAAATATCAATTCCGCACAGCTTTCCAAAGAGATTGCCGCATATTCTTCCCTTTCTCCGGGTGATGTAAAAAATACGCTTGACAATCTGGTGACGGTGATGGCGCAGCATCTTCAGTCGTCCGAAAGCGTCAGTGTGGATGGCTTGGGAACGTTCCGCATGGTGATGAGTGCCCGTGGCCGGGGTGTTGAGACCGCCGATGAGGTGAGTGCTGCACAGGCTACGCTTACCGTCCGCTTCCAGCCTACCACGACGAAGAATCTGGACCGTACCACCGCTACCCGTTCTATGGTGACGGGTGCCAAGTGTGCCCGCTATGACAAGCTGGTCTCCGCACCTGGTGACGGCGGATCGGTTGATGATCCGAATGACAAGCCTGGTGGTGGCAGCGATGGCGGAGATGATGGAGAAGCACCGGACCCGACAGTATAGCTTGTTCCTTCCTTCGCGGGAAGAAATATAAGACTAACGACTGAACTGAACTGTAAAAACAGAAAAACGAAGAAACAAGAAAGAAACTAGAGCTAACTAAGGATCACCAGCTAAAGACTGATAAAAGATAACAGGTTAAAGACTAGGACTTTAATAAGACAATCAACTAAACAGAGAATTATCAATTAACATGAGAACTATCAATTTGATCGTGGTGCATTGTTCCGCCACGCAGGGGAATCGTACGCTTTCTCCGGAGGAAAATACGGTAGGAACACAGAGTAAACTAAACTATTTAAAGAACGAGAAAGGAGGTAAATGATGGCAATGAAGAAATCAGTATGGGATATGATCCTGAAGGTGGTTATCGCGGTGGCGTCGGCTGTAGCAGGCGTTTTGGGGGCTAATGCGATGAGTTTGTAAGGCAGCTACTATCCGTTTGCCGGTATCGATTAGCGATCCGGCAAACGGAAAAACTAAACTAGAGATATTAAATACAAATGATTATGAAAGAAAAACTATATACATTATTATTTTTTTTATTGGTGACTATATCCGGAAAGGCACAGGATTTCAATCCTGGTCCGGAAGCCCAGAACCTGACCGAAAGAAAGAACGTAACGGTGGACTATGCAACAGGATTGTTCCACTACACCGTACCTCTGTATCAATTAAAGTCAGGTGATTATGAATTACCTATTTCATTGGATTATATTGCAAAGGGAGTGAAGGTGAGTGATCCTGAAGGTTTAATAGGTAAAAATTGGACACTTAACGTTGGTGGTATAGTTACCCGAACAATGCGTGGTGGATTTGCCGATGAGAAATCAGGTTACGGCTACCTGTGGACAGAAAATGCTGTTACTCCATTGGAACAGGATGCAAGGACTGTGGGGCTTCGTAAACGGGATGGGGAAAGCGATATTTTTACTGTCGTGTTCAATGGGAAGAAGGTGGATTTTATCATCCGTATGAATGAAAAAAGACAGATATATGCTTTGCCGTTGGGACAGACAGATGTTCGCATTGAGTGTGAAGGAACTTCCACAGAGATAACAGGCTGGACTATTACAGATAATAATGGTGACCGTTATATCTACCGGCAGAGAGAAATATGTGCAGATGTTGAGTATGTGGATGTTTCCACTTCCAATGCTATTTCAGATTCCGGTTATACCTCGGCATGGCATCTTACCCGTATTCTTCCATACAATGGAGCACCGATTGATTTCTGCTATAAAGGTGATGTAATGGATTTAGATTTTGGAAATCTATCATTAGATAGTATCCATACTATGAAAATCTATGATTCATATAAGATGATTTACCACTATGGTCAATCTGTGAAAGAACAACCGTTTGATTTTGACCAGTATAAATCTCGGTTTTATTCTGCTATTGAGGTAGCCCAAAACTATTTGAATATGTGTTCTCTTTTGCTGGATTTTAAAAATGTGGACTCTAAAATAAAAGATTTTGAAAGATATAGCCGGATAAATATTCAACCTCTACAAAGTGAATATATAAAAACTAACAATCGAATTGTCGGTGTATTGTCCAACATTTCGAAAATGAATGGTGTATCAAAAGAATTGGGAGAAAGTCTGAGAGGTTTCGCTGCATATTGTAAACGTATAGGCGGATTTAATGCGGATATGGTTGGTTCGTATTTGGAGGAAGCAGCAGACTATATATACGCCTGTTTATCTGAGGTTAAATACGTTAAAACAAAAGAGATATGGGGAGGAAAAAGCTATAAAGTTCATTCTCCATTGCTCAACAGAATCGTATTTCCTGAATATATTGTAAAATTTGCCTATTTTTCGTCTTCCTCTAGCTTATCTGCTATCAGTTTGTACAACCGAAATATGGAACTAATTTCGTCTGTTTCGTCCACGGGAGGAGCATTAGCGAGAGGATTGGCTTTCTGTGATAAAAACGGCAAGAAAACATCCGGTATTGAATTCAATTATTATGAAAAGTCTGATTTTCCAGTTTGGAAGGAGACAGGAGTAGATTTGTGGGGATATCCTTATGCGGAGGATGAGGATGAAGAGTGTACAGATTATGAGATATATGCTACTCTTAACTCGCTGAAAAATATAGTCTTATCGGATGGAGGGAAAATCGAAGTCAAATATGAAAGAAACTATGGGAGAAAGGGTATAGTCGGAGGAATTCGTTTGAAGTCATTGGTATTCAGTAACGAATTAAATGGACGTAGTGATACCATTTCTTACGGTTATCCGAGAGTAGGCGTGAGTGTGTATAAGCCTTTATCTAATGTTGTCAGTATCTCTTATCCAGAATGCACGGACTGGATTGAGTATAGCAGAGTGATACAGGAAGGTTATCCGGTGATAAATATGGGTAATAACGGTCTTTACTATTCATGTGTGACGGAGACTATATCCGGTAGGGGTTCTACTGTCTATAGTTATCAAGTATCTCCTCCTACGTCAGTGAACGAATCTGATTATCCATATTGGGAGAATGGTTTGTTGAGGGAGAAAGCAGTGTATGATACTAATGGAGAGATGCTAAAGAAAATTCAATACATTTATGAAACTGATGTCAACTATGAAGATAAACTTCCGCAAATGCAACCCTCTGATTTTTATTTAGATGGGAAGTCTTTGGAATCTTTTTATAGAAATCAGGGAACTTCGTATCTTACAGGAAAAGAGATTTATGAGTATAATATCAAACCACGATTATCTCCTACTAATACTGACAAGTTCTACAATCTGCAATATGGCTGGAGAACTACTCTAAAAGAAGAAGTAGAATACAGAAGTGACGAAAATATTCCGTATTCTCGGACGAAATATTATTATGATAATCCGATGTCGATGTATCCCACCTGTGTCATTCGTATTGGCTCTGATGGTATTGAACGGACTGAAGTTCTGAAGCGTGCGATGGATATGGCAGACACTGCAGATTCTGTCTTTGTTATGATGAAAGAAGCCAATTTTCTTTCGCCTATTGTGAAGTCACTTATCCTTGTTGATGAAAAATTAGTACATGAGACTGTGTATCGCTATCAGGTTGACAGAGAATCAAAAATTGGTTTCATAGCTCCAGTTGAGGTATTGACTTATGTTCCTGATATGCCGGAAGCTTATGCTCAGAGCGTAGTTGATACAATACTGTTTAGTCATGGGGAAAGTAACTATACTACAGAAGCTTCTTATCGATATGCCTCAAAGATGTGGGTGGAAACCAACGGGAGGACAGAACGGAAGAGCCGTGTTTACGACAGCTATGGGAAACTGTTACTGGAGTGTGATGTAATAGGAATTACGGCAAGTGATAAATATAAGGGAGTGGGAAAGGCGATAGATGAGGCTGATCTTAAATTTGCTATCAATTATTTGAGAAAACAACAACGGACTTTTGCGTCAGGAATAGAAGTACTTAAAGAAGAAGTGGATAACCAGCATTTTCTTCGCTTTCTGAACTCGCAAGACCATTCCTTTATAGCTTCATTTGCTGAAGAAATAGTGAAAAGTAAGCCGGATTTGAGTCAGGCGAGATATTATTATGAACATATTGTATGCTATGATTTATTTAATGTGTTTAAACAAGAATATGAATGGATGATAGGACTCTATCCAAAGTTTGAGATTTTGAGACAATTTATAAGTGCAATGGAGGCAATGATGCAATTTGATGGACTATCATTATTCGATTACTTGTACGGATTGTATGGTGAAGTAGATAAATACAAATTTGCTTATCTCCCCAAATTAACTCCGGCTTCCGGTATGAAAAACTTGCGACTATATATTTTGGACGGAAATGCAACTGCTTCAGGAAGCATCACCCATGCAGGAAGTGAGGTTCCATATACCGTTGAAAGCGTTTCTTCTTCTAAATTGAAAATATATGATATTGACCTAAGCAAATATACAGACATAACCTCTGTAACTGTTAATAATCAAGGTTCTTATATGGCATTGGTTCCTGAAGGAGCAAATTTTAAGGCCACTTCTTATAATCCTGACGGTACGGTGTATGCCCGATTTGACCAGAGCGGAAATGTGGAGTATTACACTTACGATGCTGCCGGGCGAGTAGTCAGAGTGGAAGACCAATATGGTAATATTTTAAAAACGTATGAGTACAACAAGCTTAATAACTAATAAAACAAGATACAGAATATGAAAACAATAGAGATGAAACGAACTTTGTCAATACTCTGTCTGCTGTCGTTTTCCCTTTTCATGAACGGGCAGCAAGCGACAGGTTATACGAAAACACGTAATTATACGGCAGAGCGAACTTATATGGATGCGAGTAGCCAAACGGGTAGCAGTGGGGCACGAATTGTCAGTGATATTGTCTATACCGACTGTTTTGGCCGTAAAGAACAGGAGATACAGGTAGGCGGCAGTCCTGGGGGTAATGCGGATCTGGTACTTTCTTATACCTACAATATGATGGGTCAAGTAGAGAAGGAATACCTTCCGTATGCAAAGACCGGTAACAACGGTGCCTTTGATAAGTTTTCCCCGGAGCGTTGGAGTGTCTACGGTACGGGAGAACAGGCATATGCTTATAATCTGACTCAATATGAGGATAGTCCACTGATGCGTGTTTCCCGGAAGATGGGACCAGGCAAGGCGTGGCATACCAGTGATAAGAGTGTCCGTGTGACTTACGGGATGAACAGTACAAATGAGGTAAGGTGCTATAAGGTTTCTTCCAGCGGCTCATTGATCGCTTCAGGATTCTATGGAGCGGGGAAACTGGAAGTCATTGTTGAAACAGACGAAGATGGGCATCGGAGTAAAACCTATACCGACTCCAATGAACGAACTCTTCTGACTGTATCTGTCAACGGTGAAGATAGCTTGGCAACCTACTATGTGTACGATGACCGCAATTGTCTCCGTTATGTACTGCCTCCAGAAGCCAGCCATCGGCTGGCGGAGACCGACACGACGGATATCTCCGTGCTGCATAGCTTAGCATACAGCTATGAATATGATAAACTGAACCGGATGATTTCCAAACGTCTCCCGGGTTGCGCTCCCATTTATATGGTTTATGACCGTGGTGACCGTCTGGTTTTGAGCCAGGACGGAACACGCCGGACTGCCGATACAAAAAAATGGAGTTATTTTCTCTATGATTCTCATGATCGTGTAATAGAAAGTGGTGAAATACTTTTATCGGCAGAGCAAACGTGTGGCGAACTGCAATTGGCCGCTTGGGAAAGCGAGCATTATCTTCCTTCGGGAACTCGCACTCCATTGCAATATACGGTATATGACAATTACAAACCAACGGAGAATGTGACTGCTCATCCGTTTGTAGCAGCCGTTGGCTATGATACGCCGTATACTCTGTATCCTTCGGGGTTGACCACAAGTACGAAAACACGTTTGCTTGGCACAGATGACTGGCTGACAGAGACAATCTACTACGATGATCGTAGCCGTGTCATTCAAACGCTCTGTCATTATCCTGAAAAGGGTTTGCGATATCGTCATACAGCTTATGATTTCACAGGTAATGTCTTGAGAAAGCAGGATAACATTGGTACGGATATCCTTGAAACCGTTTATACGTACGATGATCGTGCAAGGTTACTAACGAAAGCCAATACTTGGAACGGGCGTTTTACCGATAAAATCACTTATGTATACGATGCATTGGGGCGTCTGACTGGCAGGAATTATGGTGATAAGGTGTCTGAGAGTTTATCCTATAATATCCGTGGCTGGCTGACTGGAATCGAAAGTCAGCACTTTTCTCAAACGTTACACTATGTTGATGGAGTAGGTGTTCCCTGTTATAATGGCAATATCAGTAGTATGATCTGGCATTCGGGAAGTGAGGCCGGATTACGTGGCTATAAGTTTACATATGACGGCTTTTCTCGCTTGAAAGATGCCATTTACGGTGAAGGAGAGCAATTAAGCAATAATTTGAATCGTTTCAATGAACAGGTAACGGGTTATGACAAGAACGGAAACATCCTCGGTTTACTCCGCTACGGGCAAACCAATACAATGAGCTATGGCTTGATTGATAACTTAAACTTGGTTTACAACGGTAACCAATTGGAGTCTGTCAACGACAATGCTACGGGCCATGTATTCGGTAACGGTATGGAATTCAAGGATGGCGCAAGTAAAGAGATAGAGTATGAATACGATGCAAATGGTAATTTGACGAAAGATTTGAATAAAAAGATAGCTGACATTCAATACAATTGTTTAAATTTGCCGGAGAAGGTGCAGTTTGAAGGTGGTAACAGTATTTCTTACCTCTACGCGGCTGATGGAACAAAACTCCGTACTACGTATAAGACAGGAAACGCCACTACCATAACAGACTATTGTGGCAATGCGATCTATGAAAATGGTGTGTTGATAAAGGTGTTGACAGAAGATGGTTACATTACCGTTTCGAATAATCAATTTCATTACTTTATTCAGGATCATCAAGGTAATAATCGTGTGGTTGTCGCTCAAAATGGTACGGTGGAGGAAGTGAATGACTATTATCCATTCGGAGGGTTGCTTTCTTCATCGTTGTCTAATAATGTTCAGCCTTATAAGTATAACGGCAAGGAACTGAACAGAGATAATGGTTTGGATTGGTATGATTATGGGGCGAGAATGTATGATGCTTCGTTAGGAAGATGGCATATGATGGATCCAATGGCGGAAAAATATTATACAATAAATTCGTATGTGTACTGCATAAATAATCCGGTAGGATATATAGATCCAAATGGTCTGTGGGCTCAGTCTTCTTTAGGATGGTTTACAGATAACACAAAGGATATAGGACGATTTCTTAATATGATGCAAATCGAAATCGAGATGCAAGGAAACATTTCTAAAGATCAACTTAATAATTTTATTTATGCGGAGTATAAGGGTATAGGTGGGAGATTAAGTGATGGAAGTACATTATTATCGGAAGTGAATGCAGTTCTTGACAAAATAAGAGGATGGGATATTCTTGAATATCAAAAGAAGGCAATGCTTAATGAAATAGATGAATATACTTCTTTTGTACAAAATGATTATATTCAGCAAGTAGCGGGACTTAGTGGTGATTGGAAACATTTTGTGGGTCCTTCTTTGATTTTTTTAGGGCAGCCTATTCGAGCATTAAAACCTATTGGGGCATTGGGGTCAAAACCAGGGTCTTCAATAGCTTCATATACTTTATCAAAAGCTTTCCCTCAGCGCTTCACAAATGTGTTTGGAAAGAAAATTGGAACAAAAATTGCGAAGAAAGTAGGTACTAATACAATTGGTAGGGCTATTGGAAGATTTGTTCCATATTTAGGTTGGGGAATAACTATTGTTACTACATCATTTAGTTTAGGAGAGAAGTTTGGACCAAGTACTTGGTTTGGTAATAATGATTATAAATGGTTTGAATGAAGACAATATATAAAGATAATATTTGGAGACAAATTATTCACTTTGTTAAAGAAGAACGTTGGGATGGTGAGTATACTCGTGAAACAGATCTCGTTAAAGATTTGCAACTTAAGGGAGATGATGCCTATGAATTTATCTGTTTGTTTAGTAAGAAATTTAACGTGGATATTGTAGATTTCAATTTTGAAGAATATTTCTATGCTGAAGGGGATTGGATATTTCCAAAAATATTAGGCTTAATCTTAAAACAAAAAGAAGAAAGCAAGAAAAGAATAACACTTGGGGATTTAGAAAGAGGAGCGAAGGAAGGAAAATTAGTCTAATATTATATCATTAAATTTACCTTAATAGAGTAGCTTTGTAAACTTGTATTGTATCGTCTTGTTGACGTTTACCCTGATAGGATTTTATTTTCTATCAGGGTATTTAATAATCAATTGGCTTGGTAACTTGTCTCTAACTAACTTTATTGTATATTGAAGTGAAAAATTATTTTTATAAAAAAGGTAGCTAAACAGTTGAAGAGAAGTTATTAAGAATATCATTGAGTAGGAATATGTATTTTTGCGGCACTGTCCATAATTTTGTGTAAATAAATAAGATTAAGGAAAATATTTACCTTAAAGAATTTGGATGTGCTTGGGATACTTTTTTCTAAACCAAAATCTGCAAACGATTCAGTTTGTTACTCATTTGCCTCAACCGTATTTATATAAGTAAAGTTCTTCATTATTTTAATGACAACTATATTAAATTAGGATGTTTTTTTCTTTGTCAGTTTTAATATTCAAAGAAAAAACATTTTTTAGTAATCGCTTGATATCAAGATAGAACTATGGAAATGACAGGACCGTAGTGAATGAACATTAATTGACCAAAAAGTTAGCTTATGATAGAATAACCCAAATGTTTTCATCTGTTTTTAAGGACTTCCACCCATAATTCTCTTCTTTTTCTTTCTTTTTTCTCGCAGGAAAGAATATATTTGTATCCTAGTTTAAACGAAAACCAGTGTATGATATGATAACAACCCAGTTGCTTCGTCCCGAGAGTATAGTTGTAGTAGGGGCTTCGAATAATGTACATAAGCCGGGTGGCGCTATATTGAAGAATCTGATAAACGGAGGTTATCAGGGAGAACTCCGGGCTGTGAACCCGAAGGAGACAGAAGTGCAGGGAGTTCCTGCCTTTGCAGATGTAAAAGAATTGCCTGATACCGATCTGGCTGTGTTGGCTGTTCCGGCTGTGATGTGTCCGGATATAGTAGAGACACTGGCAAGCGAGAAGCAGACGCAGGCATTTATCATACTCTCTGCCGGATTTGGTGAAGAGACACACGAAGGAGCACTGCTGGAAGAACGTATACTGGAAAGTGTCAACAAATATGGTGCTTCACTGATTGGTCCGAACTGTATCGGACTGATGAATACATGGCATCATAGTGTCTTCAGCCAGCCTATTCCGAACTTGAACTCAAAAGGAGTCGATCTGATCTCCAGCTCCGGTGCTACTGCAGTCTTTATTCTTGAAAGTGCGGTGACAAAAGGATTGCAGTTCAATTCTGTCTGGTCGGTAGGAAATGCCAAGCAGATTGGTGTGGAAGATGTGCTGCAATTTATGGACGAGAACTTTGATCCGGAGAAAGATTCCCGTATCAAGTTACTTTATATTGAAAGTATTCATAATCCGGACAGATTGCTCTTCCATGCTTCTTCATTGATAAGGAAAGGCTGTAAGATTGCAGCGATAAAAGCAGGAAGTTCGGAGAGTGGGAGCCGGGCGGCTTCTTCACATACAGGAGCGATTGCCAGTTCCGATTCGGCTGTAGAGGCGCTGTTCCGTAAAGCCGGAATCGTGCGTTGCTTTTCCCGCGAAGAGCTGACTACCGTTGGTTGTATCTTCACCCTCCCCGAACTGAAAGGGAAGAACTTTGCTATCATTACTCATGCCGGAGGTCCGGGAGTAATGCTGACGGATGCTTTGAGCAAAGGCGGACTGAATGTCCCTAAGCTGGAAGGTGAACTGGCGGAAGAACTGAAAGCCCAACTCTTTCCCGGAGCTTCCGTAGGAAATCCGATTGACATCCTTGCCACCGGTACACCGGATCATTTGCGTATCTGCATCGACTATTGCGAAGAAAAATTAGACAATATAGATGCTATCCTGGCTATCTTCGGCACACCCGGACTGGTGACCATGTTTGAAATGTACGATGTCCTTCATGAAAAGATGCAGACCTGTCATAAGCCTATATTCCCTGTTCTTCCCTCCATCAATACAGCAGGAGCGGAAGTGGCGGCATTCCTTGCCAAAGGACACGTGAACTTTTCCGACGAAGTGACTTTGGGAACTGCACTGTCCCGTATTGTCAACGCCCCGAAGCCGGCAGTGCCTGAGATTGAACTGTTCGGAGTCGATGTACCGAGAATCCGTCGTATCATTGATTCCATCCCGGAGAATGGATACATCGAACCTCATTATGTGCAGGCATTGCTGCACGCAGCCGGTATTTCATTGGTCGATGAATTTGTTTCCAATAAAAAGGAGGAAGTCGTGGATTTTGCCCGTCGATGTGGATTCCCGGTAGTAGCCAAAGTAGTAGGTCCTGTACATAAATCGGATGTCGGCGGCGTAGTACTGAACATTAAAGGGGAACAGCATCTGGCACTTGAATTTGACCGTATGATGCAGATTCCCGATGCAAAAGCGATCATGGTTCAACCTATGCTCAAAGGCACGGAACTTTTTATTGGTGCAAAATATGAAGAAAAGTTCGGGCACGTGGTACTTTGCGGTTTGGGGGGCATTTTTGTGGAAGTTTTGAAAGATGTATCTTCCGGTTTGGCGCCCCTTTCTTATGAAGAGGCTTATTCAATGATTCGCTCCTTGCGTGCCTATAAAATTATCCAGGGAACACGTGGACAAAAAGGAGTAAACGAGGATAAATTTGCTGAGATTATCGTTCGTTTGTCTACCTTGCTCCGGTTTGCAACAGAAATTAAAGAAATGGATATAAACCCGCTCCTGGCCACTGAGAAGGCGGTTATAGCAGTAGATGCGCGCATCCGAATAGAAAAATAGGACTATTCTTTCATTCATTGAGACATATTTTCTATCTTTAGGCAGTAATTTTGCCTACATTTGATAACTCAAAACAAAAAGGTAGAAAATACGTATAGTATGAAGAAAGCTTTAGTACTCCTGGTAAGTTTTATATGCTATCAAATCGTCTGTCATGCACAAGTGATGGATGAGCATTATTATTTCAAAAACCTAAGTGTACAGAATGGATTATCCCAAAATACAGTAAACGCTATTTTGCAGGATAAACAGGGCTTTATGTGGTTTGGAACAAAGGACGGACTGAACCGGTATGATGGTTTGTCATTTCGTCAGTTCAAGCACGACGGTCGCAGTCAGAGAAGCATTGGCAATAATTTCATAACAGCGCTTTATGAGGATGCGGAAGGAAACATTTGGGTAGGTACGGATGTGGGACTCTATATCTATTATCCGGAGAATGACTCGTTCCGGCATTTTGAAGAACTGAGTGCGGAAGAAACCAAGATAGAACACACTGTGACAGCGATTGTGGGAGATGACCAGGGATGCGTCTGGATTGCGGTAGAGTCTCAGGGACTCTTTTGTTATGATTTGGAGAAAGAGAAACTTCAGAATTTTACCTTGAAAAACTTTCCTTTCATTTCCACTAATGTCCAGTCTTTTGTCTTTGATAACAGCGGAACTCTCTGGATAGGCTGCTATGGTGACGGACTCTTTTATTCAAAAGACCGTCTGAAAACACTTCAACCCTACATCTCTCCCGTCGACAATAAGGAAACTTTCGAGAACGATGTCGTAACTACTCTTGTAAAAGGTGCCTATAATTGTCTGTATATCGGCTCTTTGAGAGGTGGGGCAAAGGAGTTGAACCTAACTTCCAACAAATTACATGATTTGCTTTCCGTTGATGAAAATGAAGAACCGGTTCTTTGTCGTAACTTGCTGGTTGCTTCTGATAATGAATTATGGATAGGGGCGGAATCCGGAATTTATATTTATAACCTTCGAATGGGCAAATATGTCCATTTGCGCAGTTCAATCAATGATCCATATTCTCTCTCTGACAATGCGGTCTATTCACTATGTAAGGATCGTGAAGGAGGCATATGGATTGGTTCTTATTTCGGGGGAGTGAACTACTATCCCCGTTTCTATACTTACTTTGAAAAGTATTATCCGAAAGGGACAGATAATGGTTTGCATGGAAAAAGAGTACGTGAGTTCTGTCAGGACAATCAGGGGATCTTGTGGATCGGTACGGAAGATGGAGGATTGAACCGCTTTGATCCGAAAACAAAAACCTTCTCTTTCTTCACTCCAAGTAATGCGTTCACTAATGTTCATGGATTATGTCTGATTGGCGATCATCTTTGGGTAGGAACTTTTGCGAAAGGAGTGAAAGTTATTGATACACGTACGGGAGCGATTGTGAAAACATATCAGAAAACCGATTCGCCACGTTCATTGATAGATAATAGCGTTTTTTCTATTTGTCAGACAACAACGGGAGATATTTATTTGGGTACTTTGTTTGGTTTGCTGCGCTATAATAAGCAGACCGATGATTTTGACCGGATACCGGAACTGAACGGTAAGTTTGTATATGATATCAAAGAAGATTCCGGCAGTAATCTATGGCTGGCGACCTATGCTAATGGGGCCTATTGCTATAATGTCAATGAAAAGAAATGGACCAATTACTTGCACGATGAAAACAACCCTAGAAGTCTGCCGTATGATAAGGTATTGAGCATTTTCGAAGATTCTCACCGACAAATCTGGTTAACTACACAAGGTGGAGGTTTCTGCAAGTTTCATCCCGAAACAGAAACTTTTACTAGCTATGATTCCCGTAACGGATTGCCGAATGATGTTGTTTATCAGATTGTGGAAGATAAAGAAGGCCTTATGTGGCTGACAACCAATAATGGTCTGGTGTCTTTTCAGCCTGCCACGGGAGCGATGAAAGTATATACTACCGCCAACGGTCTGTTGGGCGAGCAGTTTAACTATCGTTCCAGCTTTGAGACGGAAGATGGAACGATTTATCTGGGCAGTATTGACGGCTTTGTCGCTTTTAATCCGAAAAACTTCTCTGAAAATAAGTCTCTTCCATCCATTGTGATTACGGACTTTTTGTTGTTCGGAAAAGAAGTATATCCTGGTGATCCTTCGTCTCCGCTGAAGAAAAGTATTAATTTCTTGGATGAGCTGGTTCTTCAGCCTGATCAGAATTCTTTTTCATTTCGTGTCGCTGCTTTGGATTTCCAGGCTCCGCGAATGAATCAGATCATGTATAAGTTGGATGGCTTTGATGATGAATGGCTGCCCGTTGGAGAGAGTCCTGTGGTATCCTATTCCAACTTGTGGTATGGCAATTATACCTTCCGTGTGAAAGCTTCTAACAGTGACGGAGTATGGAACGAAAATGAAGTATCTTTGATCGTTCGTATACTTCCTCCTTTTTATCTTACTATCTGGGCTTATTGCGTATATGTTTTGCTGATCATAGGCTGCTCCCTGTATGCTGTGTGGTATTTCAAGCAGCGAAGTAACTATAAGCATCGCAGGCAGATGGAGAAGTTCGAGCAGGAAAAGGAACGCGAGATCTATCATGCAAAGATCGACTTCTTTACGAATGTAGCTCACGAGATACGTACTCCGCTGACTTTGATTAAAGGTCCACTAGAGAATATTATTCTTAAGAAAAAGGTTGATGCGGAGACGCGTGAGGATCTGAATATTATGAAGCAGAATACGGAACGTTTGCTGAATCTGACGAACCAATTACTAGACTTCCGCAAGACGGAAAGTCAGGGATTCCGTTTGAACTTTGCTAAATGCAACATCACGGAGGTGCTGAAAGAAACCCACCTGCGGTTTACTTCTCTTGCCAAACAGAAAGGACTGGAATTTACCCTGCAACTGCCCGAGACGGATTTTTATGCTCATGTCAATCAAGAGGCATTCACCAAGATTATCAGTAACTTGCTGAACAATGCCGTGAAATATTCGGAACATTATATACACGTATCTCTGGAGGTGACCGAGGGGGATGAAAGCAATGTATTCCGTATCCGTACAGTGAATGACGGAGTGATTATCCCTCGTGAGATGAGGGAAGAAATATTCCAGCCTTTTGTCCGTTTCAACGAGAGAGAAGACGGAAAAGTGACCACCGGAACGGGTATCGGACTGGCTCTTTCACGCTCATTGGCCGAACTGCATCAAGGAACGCTGGCTATGGGGGAAGAAGAAAATAGTAATACCTTCTGCCTGACATTGCCTATCGTTCAGGATATGACAATTACTTTGACTCCGGAAACAAAAGCGGAACCGGAACCTGTAAGTGAGGTTCCGGTGGAAGTGGAACAAGGAGAAAAAAAAGACAATCGCCCTACAGTACTGGTAGTGGAGGATAATCCGGATATGCGAGCCTTTGTTGTCCGCCAGTTGTCGAAAGAATATGCCGTACTGTCGGCAGTCAATGGGGCGGAAGCCTTGAAAATGTTGGATGGCAATTATGTGAATTTGGTAGTGAGTGATGTAGTCATGCCTGTGATGGATGGCTTTGAACTCTGTAAGACGATTAAATCGGACTTGAATTATAGTCATATCCCTGTTATTCTGCTGACTGCGAAAACGAACATCCAGTCTAAGATAGAAGGCATGGAGCTGGGCGCAGATGCCTATATCGAGAAGCCTTTCTCTGTCGAATACTTACAAGCTTGTGCCTCTAACCTCATTCAGAACAGAGAAAAACTACGCCGGACTTTTGCGCAGTCACCTTTTGTGGCAGCCAACACCATGGCATTGACCAAGGCCGACGAAGACTTTATCAAGAGACTGAATGAAGTAATTTTGGCTAATCTTAATAATCCGGAGTTCAGCATGGATGATATAGCGGACAGTCTGAATATGAGTCGTTCTAACTTCTATCGTAAGATAAAGGGAGTACTGGATTTGAGCCCGAATGAGTATCTTCGTTTGGAACGCTTGAAAAAGGCTGCCCAGTTGCTGAAAGAAGGAGAAGGGCGAGTAACTGAAATCTGCTATATGGTAGGATTCAACTCTCCGTCCTATTTTGCCAAATGTTTTCAGAAGCAGTTTGGAGTGTTGCCGAAGGACTTTGTGGATTGAATAATCAGTTAGCCTTGATACGGAAACTGAAATAAAATACGAGAATTTAATAAATTAAATAATGAAAGATACACCTATTAGTAGACGAGATTTTCTGAAAAATATGGGAATAGCCGGGGCTGGAGCATTTCTTGCAGCGAGTCCCTGGCTTTCTGCATTTTCGGAGGTGACGAACACGTCTAGTGAAAAATGCCGTCTGGCAATTATCGGTCCCGGTTCGAGAGGACGATTTTTAATGAGTTTCCTTGTGAAAAATCCGAAGGTGGATATTGTAGCGTTGTGCGATATTTATCAGCCTTCGATTGATGAGGCTTTGAAACTTGCCCCTAAGGCAAAAGTATACGGTAACTATAAGGAGGTGTTGGAAGATAAGAATATAGATGCCGTCCTTGTGGCAACTCCTCTTAGTGCTCACTATAAAATAGTGATGGATGCTTTTGATGCCGGGAAACATGTATTCTGCGAAAAGTCAATCGGTTATACGATGGAAGAGTGTTACCATATATATCAAAAGCATCGCAGCACCGGAAAAATTTTCTTCACCGGACAGCAACGTCTCTTTGATCCGCGCTATATCAAGGCGATGGAAATGATCCATGCGGGTACGTTCGGCGAAATCAACGGAATTCATACTTTCTGGAACCGGAATGGCGACTGGAGACGTTCTGTTCCTTCACCAAGTTTGGAGCGTCTGATAAACTGGCGTCTCTATAAGGAATTCTCGAAGGGATTAATGACGGAACTTGCCTGCCATCAGCTTCAGATAGGTAGCTGGGCATTGCAAAAACTTCCTGAGAAGGTAATGGGGCACGGAGCCATCACTTATTGGAAGGACGGACGTGAAGTATATGATAATGTAAGTTGTATATATGTATTCGATGATGGCGTGAAGATGACATTCGATTCCATTATTTCCAATAAGTTCTATGGTCTGGAAGAGCAGATTATGGGTAATCTCGGAACGGTGGAACCGGAAAAGGGACGATACTACTTTGAAAGTGTGGCTCCTGCACCGGCATTCCTGCAGTTGGTCAATGACTGGGAGAACAAAATGTTTGATTCACTGCCTTTTGCAGGTACAAGCTGGGCACCGGAAACTGCCAATGCGAATACAGGAGAGTTTATTTTGGGCGAACGTCCGAAAGGTGACGGTACTTCCTTGTTGCTGGAAGCATTCGTAGAGGCTGTGATAACACAAAAACAACCGGAAAGAATTGCCGAAGAAGGCTACTATGCTAGTATGCTCTGTCTGTTGGGCCACCAGGCTATGGAGGAAGAAAAAACGCTTTACTTTCCTGATGAATACAAAATTGACTATCTGAACCATCAATCCAAAACACTCGAAACAGTATGAAAGATACAGTCCTGACCGCACGACGGAAGAAAATAGAAATAATCACTTTACTTGTATGTTTTGTGCTTGCCAATCTGGTGAATCTTTATGCAATCATCACATATCACAGATCCATGATGGAGATGATCACCTCTATTTTCTATATAATCATTTTTGCTTTTGTACTCTATGCCGCATGGGCGCTTCTGCGCCTCCTTTTCTATGGAGTGAAAGCGCTATTCACAAAGAAGAGAAACAGGCTGTGAGAACAGACCTGAACGAATATACTTAATCAATATCAATGAATAATTTATGACAACACGAAGAGATTTTCTAAAGACAATGTCACTGGCTTCTGCAGGATTGGCACTGGGATCTGGTGAGTTACTGAATGCTCAAACTATTTCATCTAAAAAGGGAAGAAATGAAAAGGTAAAGATAGCCTATATTGGCATTGGAAACCGTGGAGAGCAAATTATACAGGATTTTGCACGTACCGGTATGGTAGAAGTTGTAGCCCTGTGTGATGTAGACATGGGAGCTAAACATACACGAAAAGTAATGGGTATGTATCCTAAGGCGAAGCAGTTCAGAGATTTTCGCCAAATGTTTGATAAAGCCGGTAATGAGTTCGATGCTGTAGCAATTGCTACTCCTGATCACTCTCACTTCCCTATCAGCATGCTGGCTCTGGCTTCCGGCAAACATGTATATGTGGAGAAACCGTTGGCCCGTACTTTTTATGAGGCAGAACTATTGATGCAGGCTGCCCTTAAACGTCCCAACCTGGCTACTCAGGTGGGGAATCAGGGACACTCGGAAGCAAATTACTTCCAGTTTAAAGCTTGGATGGATGCGGGGATCATTAAGGATGTGACAGCTGTTACTGCTCATATGAATAATCCGCGTCGCTGGCATAAGTGGGATACGAACATTTATAAACTACCTTCAGGTCAGCAACTCCCGAAGGATTTGGATTGGAATACCTGGCTGGGAGCTGTTCCCTACCATGAATATTGTAATAAATATGATCAGGGTGAATGGCGTTGCTGGTATGACTTCGGTATGGGAGCCTTGGGTGACTGGGGGGCACATATATTGGATACTGTTCACGAGTTCCTTGAATTGGGCTTGCCTTATGAAGTGACTCTGACACATCAGGAAGGACACAATGATTACTTCTTCCCTTATTCTTCTACTATTCTTTTCCGCTTCCCGCAGCGTAAAGGAATGCCACCGGTAGATATTACCTGGTATGACGGTCTGGATAATCTTCCTCCTATCCCGGCAGGTTATGGCGTTTCCGGACTAGACCCGAACATTCCTAAAACCAATCAGGGAGATGTTCCTCCTGCTAAACTGAATCCGGGAAAGATTATCTATTCAAAAGAACTGACTTTCAAAGGGGGTAGCCACGGAAGTACCTTGTCTATTATTCCGGAAGAAAAGGCAAAGGAAATGGCAGATAAGTTGCCGAAAGTTCCTAAAAGTCCATCCAATCACTTCGAGAACTTCTTGTTGGCATGCAATGGTATTGAAAAGACACGTTCACCGTTCGAGATTAATGGCGTTTTGAGCCAGGTATTCTCATTGGGAGTAATGGCACAGCGTCTTAACACTCAGTTGTTCTTCGATCCTCGCACGAAGCAGATTACAAATAATGAATTTGCGAATTCAATGTTGGCCGGACTCCCACCGCGTAAAGGCTGGGATGAGTTCTACAAGTTGTAAAGACTGGCAGGAAATATAAAACAGAATAAAGTTTGATTATAATAATAACATAAGTAATGAAGAAAAATATCGTATTGACTTTACTTTTGATTTGTGCTGCTTCTTTATCGGCACAGAACTGGGAACCGCTTTTCAATGGTAAAGACCTCAAAGGCTGGAAAAAACTGAACGGTGACGCAGAGTATAAGATTGTAGGCGATGCCATTGTAGGTGTGTCAAAAATGGGAACTCCCAACACCTTCTTAGCAACCACCAAGAATTACGGAGATTTTATTCTTGAGTTTGATTTTAAAATTGATGATGGTTTGAATTCAGGAGTACAGATCCGCAGTGAAAGCAAAAAAGAATATAATAAAGGTCGTGTACACGGCTATCAGTTCGAGATCGATCCTTCCAAACGTGCCTGGTCGGGTGGTATCTATGACGAGGCTCGCAGAAACTGGATCTATCCTTTGAGTTGGAATCCTTCAGCACGCATAGCTTTTAATAACAATGCATGGAATAAAGGCCGTATCGAAGCGATAGGTAACTCTATCCGTACATGGATCAACGGAGTTCCTTGTGCTAATATCTGGGATGCTATGACTCCTGTCGGATTTATCGCTTTGCAGGTACATGCTATCGGCAACGCTGCTGATGAAGGCAAGACAGTAAGCTGGAGGAATATCCGTATCTGTACGACGGATGTAGAGCGCTATCAGACACCGGAATGTCAGGCTGCACCCGAAAGAAATCTGATTCCCAACACTCTTTCTCCGCGTGAGAAAAAAGAAGGCTGGGCTTTGTTGTGGGACGGCAAGACTAACGAAGGCTGGAGAGGAGCGAAACTTTCTACTTTCCCTGCCAAAGGCTGGAAGATGGAAGACGGCATCCTTAAGGTTATGAAGAGTGGCGGTGCCGAATCTGCCAATGGCGGTGATATCGTAACTACCCGTACTTATAAGGACTTTATCCTGACTGTAGATTTCAAGATCACTGAAGGTGCAAACAGCGGAATCAAGTATTTTGTTAATCCTGAAATGAATAAGGGTGCCGGTTCTGCTATCGGTTGCGAGTTTCAGATTCTGGACGATGACAAGCATCCGGATGCTAAACTTGGCGTGAAAGGCAACAGACAATTGGGTTCATTGTATGACCTGATTCCGGCTCCTAAGAATAAACCTTTCCATAAGAAAGAGTTCAATACTGCTATGATCATCGTCAAAGGCAACCATGTAGAACACTGGCTGAACGGAGAGAAACTGATTGAGTATGACCGCAACAATGAGATGTGGAATGCATTGGTAGCTTATAGCAAGTATAAGAACTGGCCTAACTTTGGAAATATTATTGAAGGTAACATCCTTCTGCAAGACCACGGAGATGAAGTATGGTTCAAGAACGTGAAGATTAAAGAATTGAAATAAGAATATATTGTGAAAGAGGAGTTGTGCCGGAAATCTCATTCTGTCGATGAATGCTGCTTCGAGCACAGCTCCTTTCTTTTTTGATAGATGAAGACTGCCATTCAACATTTATACAGACCATCCCATGAAGGCGAAGGAGTATTTTACGCCTGGTTCCCGTCTATGCATACACGCATAGATATTCTTTTGTGCAGTCAGAAATCAGAAGAAGAATTGTTATCTGTGGTTGAACGTATCCATGAAGCTTTAAGCTGCCTGGAGAAAACTGCCAACTATTATGATCCTGCCAGTGAACTGGCTGTCGTCAACCGGACCGCTTCTATATCTCCGGTAGTTCTTAGCAGTCAACTTTATGCAATGATTGATCTGTGCCTGGAATATCACGAGAAAACATCGGGATGCTTCGATGTGACAGTTCATTCGGAGAATTATAATCAGGATACTATTCATTCGGTATGTTTGTCGGCAGAAGAACAAAGTATTTTTTACCGACAGCCGGGGATAACGATCAACCTTTCGGGATTTCTGAAAGGATATGCCCTGGAGACAATCAGAGACATATTGCATTCCTGTTCTATAGAGAATGCGTTGATCAATATGGGAAACAGTTCTGTACTTGCTTTAGGCAACCATCCGGCCGGAACGGGATGGAAAGTTAACTTTGGCAACCAGTCGGAGACGAAAAAGACCGGGGAGCCACAGAGTATACTTCTTTATAATGAATGCCTCACTACTTCCGGAAACGAATTGGATGGGCGCAGGCATATTATTTCTCCTCAAAATGGTAACTTCGTAGAGGGTATCAGGCAGATAGCGGTCGTAACAAAGAACGGGGCTGTCGGGGAGATACTGTCTACTGCTCTGTTTGCCGCCGGTCCGGAACAGCGCGAAACGTTGCTTGCCAGTCTCCGCCCTTTACTTGTCAATCACTTCCTGATCGGTTATTAAGCGATCGCATTATTCTTTCTTTCTGGCTATAAAACACGTCTGGAATGGTCTTTTGACCATATTATTCCATTTATCGGTCTATTTCTTTTATTACTTCTGTTGATTTTTGGTTTTCTTTGTAGCGTCGATTATCAATCTAACTTTTATATGAAAAATAAGATTTTATTAGTAGGGCTGTTTTGCTGTAGTCTTGTATCAACAGAAGCACAAGTATTATTGGATAAGAACGCTGGTAAAAACAGTTTTCCCATCGTTTCACCGGCTGCCAATGTTGTTGTTTGTTTTGATGGCAAGGATGAAACTGTCGTTCGTAAGAGTGTGACTTTATTTGCAGACGACGTTCGTCGTGTGACGGGACAGGACCTGAAAACACAAACAAGTAATCCGGGTGATGTCTCGGCTCGTTATGCCATCATCGTGGGAACTGTCGGAAAAAGCGCATGGATCAATGCGTTGGTAGCTAAAAAGAAGATAGACACAACTCCCATCACCGGTGGATGGGAACGTTATATGATAGAAACGGTTGATAATCCTGCACCGGGTATTAAGAAAGCCATTGTCGTAGCTGGTAGTGACAGGCGCGGTACGGCTTACGGACTTCTCTCTATATCTAAAGCGATAGGTGTGTCTCCCTGGTACTGGTGGGCCGATGCTCCGATAAAACAACAGAAAAAACTGGCTGTCAACGTTCATAAATTCATTTCAAAAGAACCTGCTGTCAAGTTCAGAGGTATCTTTATCAATGACGAAGACTGGGGACTTTATCGCTGGTCAAAGAACAATTATGAGAAAGAACGTGGAAACTTCGGACCGAAAACATATGCGCAGATTTGTGAGTTACTGCTCCGTCTTCAGGCAAATTATCTGTGTCCGGCCATGCACGATGCGTCTATGGCATTTCACCGCATACCGGAGAATAGATTGGTAGCGGATAGTTTCGCCATCGTGATGGGGTCTTCTCACTGCGAACCGCTGTTGTTCAACACGGCAAGCGAGTGGAAACGCGACAAGATGGGCGAATGGGATTACATCAACAATAGAGCGGGAGTAGACAGTGTGCTGAGAGCACGTGCGAATGAATGTGCTCCTTTTGAGAATGTGTACACTCTGGCTCTGCGCGGATTGCATGACAGAGCGATGAATGCGAGCAATGATATGGCGGATAGAAAACAGATGCTCCAGGATGCATTGATGGCACAAAGAAAGATGCTGATCGATGCGACGGGTAAGCGTGGCGAAGATATTCCGCAAGCCTTTACTCCTTATAAAGAGGTGCTGGATGTATACGACGAGGGACTGGAACTGCCGGATGATGTTACGATCATATGGCCGGACGATAACTATGGCTATATGAAGCGTCTGAGCAGTCCGAAAGAACAGAAGCGTTCGGGACGTTCGGGTGTTTATTATCATTCTTCCTATCTGGGCAAGCCTCACGATCATCTTTGGATGAACACCACTTCACCCACGCTGATGTACGAAGAACTTCGCAAGGCTTATGACATGACGGCAGACCGGATCTGGCTGCTCAATGCCGGTGATATCAAATCATGTGAGTTTGCTGTAGATTTCTTCCTGTCGATGGCTTATGATATCGATTCTTTCAATTTTGACAGAGCGGCTACTTATCGCACGGAATGGTTGTGTGGTATGCTGGGTGACGAATACCGCAATGAGTATCAGGAGGTGATCAACTCATTCTACAAACTGGCTTTTGCCCGCAGACCGGAATTTATGGGATGGGGTTATCAGTGGGCTACCGATAAGCACGGAAGAGAACGGAATACAGATACTGATTTCTCCTTGACGAATTACAGGGAAGTGGATTCACGCCTGAGTGAATACCGCCGGATCGGAAGCATTACAGAGAAGATTCTGAATAAGCTGCCGGAAGAGAAAAAGGCTTGCTTCTACCAGTCATTGTATTATCCGGTGAAAGGATGTGAGTTGCTGAACAGAATGATCCTGGACGGACAGAGAAACCGCTGGTACTCCATTCAGCAAAGAGCGTCTACCGGCGAACTGGAGAAAAAGGTGAAGGCTTGTTATGACAGTCTGCAAGTGATCACCAAAGGATATAACTCATTGCTTGGTGGCAAATGGGATCATGTGATGACAATGAAACAGGGATTTGCCGCTGCTTACTTTGAACTTCCGGCATTAAGAAAAGCTTCACTGGCATCTGACGCTACACTGGGCGTAATGGCAGAGGGAGAAGATGTGCTGAAAGGTCTGAAGAGTTTCCACTCCTTGCCTTGCTTCAATACTTACCTGCGTCAGTCATATTATGTGGATGTTTTCAATAAAGGGGCAAGCCCGTTGAAATGGAAGGCATCTGTTACGGACAACTGGATTTTATTGAGCAAGAAGGCAGGCGAAACGGCTACGGAGGAACGTATCGAAGTATCGGTAGACTGGGCAAAAGTACCGGTTGGAGAGAAAGTATTCGGGGTATTGGAAATTACTTCTGACCGGGGCGAGAAAGAGAATGTTTACATCTCTGTATTCAATCCTTCTTCTCCATCCCTTGCCGAAATGGATACTTTATTTGTGGAACATAACGGATATGTCTCTATCGATGCGGCAAGTTTCCACCGGAAAGTGGAAAATAAGGCGATCAAGATGAGAACCATTCCTAATCTGGGGATAGAGAATACGGCTATTCAGTTGGGTGATCCGACGGCTGCCCCACAACGTACCGCAGGACGTAGCACACCACGTCTGGAGTATGACTTCTATACTTTCGAGCAAGGTTCGGTTGATGTCTATACATATGTGTTGCCTACATTCGTGACAAGCAAGGACAGAGGCTATGCCGGACACGAAGCAACGAATATCGAAACCAAATATGGTGTATGTATTGACGAAGGACCGGTTTTGAATCCGTCTACATCTTCTTTTGAATATGCGCAAATCTGGTATGAGAGCGTATTGAAGAACTGTAGAATCAATAAGACAACTTTGCATATCGACAAGCCGGGTAAGCATACCGTGAAAATAATCTGTGGAGATGCCGGAACTGTATTGCAAAAGATTGTATTGGACTTTGGAGGAATGAAACGTTCCTACTTTGGACCACAACCGACAAGAAAATAGAGTTGTTTGATGAATATGTAGTTAAAGATTGCCATGGTTGTATATGACCATGGGTGATAGGGTTAACCATGAAAAAACACTTTTTACTTTTAGTCTTCCTGCTCTTTGCTGCGATTGTTGAGGCTGCTAATCCGGTAAAGCAAATGTTGGAACGTCTTCAGGAAGGGCTTTCCGACCGGTTTAAGATTGAGATCTGTTCTTCTTCTGATGAAGGCGACTATTTTGAACTGTATGGTGGCGGGCGCAAAGTCACAGTGCGTGCCAACAATTATGTAAGTGCCGCCTTTGGCATTAACTGGTATCTGAAGTATTACTGTCATGCCCATGTCTCTTTCTGTGAAGACCAATTACCTCAATTGCCTCCTGATCTGCCACAGGTGAAAGAACGTCATGCGACTAAGCTATCCGATAATTTTTACATGAATTATTGCACATTTAGTTATACCACGGCCTTTTGGGACTGGAAACGTTGGGAACGTGAAATAGATCTGATGGCTTTGAGCGGTATCAATATGCCGATGGCTATGGTTGGGGCGGAGGCTGTATGGCGGAATACGCTGTTGAAATTCGGGTATACGCTTCCGGAAGTGAAGGAGTTCTTGTGTGGACCAGCTTATTTCGGTTGGTTGCTGATGGGTAATCTTGAGAATATCGGTGGTCCGTTGCCCGATGAATGGTTTAAGGAGCAGATAGTCTTACAGAAGAAAATACTTGCCCGTATGCGTGAATATGGGATGAAGCCTGTTTTTCAGGGATTTTTTGGGATGGTTCCTTCTTCGTTGAAAGAAAAATATCCGGAAGCCCGCTTGGTGGAACAGGGACTGTGGAACTCGCTTCAACGTCCTCCTGTGCTCGATCCTGCCGATCCGTTGTTTGAAAAAATGGCAAAGGTGTGGTATGCTGAATATGAGAAGCTTTATGGGAAAGCGGACTTGTTTGGCGGTGATCTCTTTCACGAAGGTGGAAAGACCGGGGGCATTGACGTAACAGATGCCGCTCGCCGGGTACAGACGGCCATGAAACGATATAATCCGGATGCGACGTGGGTGATTCAGGCATGGTTGGGAAATCCGAAAAAGGAATTGCTGGCAGGACTCGACAGAAAGAATACGCTGATCGTTGATCTTGCTGCCGAGTTTTGGGATAACTGGCGGAAGCGCAAGGGCTTTGATGGCTTCCCGTGGTTATGGTCGCATATTTCCAATTATGGAGGTAACATTGGTCTGCACGGGCGTCTGGACGCTATAGCTACCGGTCCGGTAGATGGTCAGAAGGATTCGGCGGCATCACCGAGCATGAAAGGAACCAGCTCTACCCCGGAAGGCATCGAGGTGAATCCGGTAGTATTTGATTTGTTGAATGAAATGCGCTGGCGTTCGGAGCATTTGAATCTGGATGTCTGGTTGAAAGAGTATTCAGTGCGTCGTTATGGTGTGGAAGATGAAAATCTGAAAGAGGCGTGGACTATTTTCCACCGTACAGCTTATGGTACTTATACCGGTCATCGCCGTCCGTCAGAGTCGGTCTTTTGTGCCCCTCCCAGCTTGAAAAGAGATAAAATCACGGCTTCTGCCTGGAGTCAATGCCGGATTTTCTATGATCCGGAGCTCTTTGCCCAGGGAGTAGGATTATTCTTGCAAAGTGCAGACCGTCTGAAGCAGACGTCAACTTATCAGTATGATGCAGTCGATTTCGTTCGTCAGTATCTTGCGGATTTAGGGCGGGAAGCATATTACAATCTGGTGGATGCTTATCGGGCGAAAGATACGAAACAGTTTGATTACTGGTCGGAGAGGTTTCTGCAGTTGATTAAGGATCAAAATGAGTTACTGTCCACTCACGAACGCTTCTTCGTGGGACGCTGGCTGGATATGGCCCGTTCGAAGTCAAAACAGCCTGAATTGCAGGATTTGTATGAGCACAATGCCCGTATGCTGATCGGGACATGGACGGAGACGCTTAGTCCGGTGCGCGACTATGCCCACAAGGAATGGGGCGGACTGTTGAAGGATTATTATCTGCCTCGCTGGACTAATTACATCGCTTATCTTAAAGGTACATTGGAAGGACGTTCACTTACTGTTCCGGACTCGTTTCAAGCGGAGAAGGCATGGGTGAATGCACATAATAAGTATGTGCTTGAGACTGGTGTTGATCCGGTGGAAACAGCCAAGAGAATGTATCGTAAATATCATATTTAATCATTGCTCAAAAAAAAGTACTATGAAAGGATTGTTGAAAACAGCTGTATTATTGGCTACTTTCTGCGCTATAGCCATGGCCTGTGGAGGTAGTGGAGAGGATGCATTGGATCAAAAGGGAGATAATGGCGGCGGAACCGACAATAAGGGTGATAAAGAAGAATCGGAACAACCATTTGTTGCTCATATTACTCCTATAGACAAACTCAATCAAGGTGTCCCGGTGATTAATTCGCACGCTGATGTTACTTCGCGTTCGTCCTTGAAGATGAACTTTCGGACGTATTCACAATTGGGAGAGAGTGTACTAAAATCTGCCAAACCTAATTATGTACGGGTTAAGAAATTGGCTAATGATGGTTATATCATGTTCTATCACAACAATCAGATTGGTGCCAGTTGTTCTTATGTGACCAGTACGGACTTTAAAACATGGAGTTATAAAGGCAAGCTGTTTACCAATTACAGTATTATCGACAGTAAAGGTGAAAAGAATGACCGGCGTTATTCAAATTGTGATGGGCTGGTACTTTCCAACGGAGATATTCTGGTCGTAGCCTCCTATAGGGCTAATAATGGGTATAGAGACTTACCTAAAGATGCAGGTATTGAAATGAGGCGTAGTACCGATAATGGCGTTACGTGGAGTGAACCGGTCTCAGTGTATCAGGGTGTCAACTGGGAGCCGTATTTGCTGGAATTGTCTTCGGGAGAAATCCATTGCTATTTCACGGACAGTAGCCGTACGGGTATTGAAGGCAAAGACACCGGAACTGCAATGGTCATATCCAGAGATGGCGGTCAAACGTGGACACCTTCATTTGGTAGTATCCCTTACTATGTGATACGGATGAAGTGGGAGCAAGACGGAAAAACATACTTCAATCACCAGATGCCGTCTGTTATTCAACTTAAAGGTAGCAATGAACTGGCGGCCGCTGTAGAAACTAATAACCGTGGAACATATTATATATCACTGGCTTATTCCGGCGAAGATGGTGAATGGGATCATCTTGATGCGGATCAGGAAGGACCGGCTGATAGCGACAATCTGTCTTTTTTAGGCAGCGCTCCATATTTATCTCAGTTTCCATCGGGTGAGACTGTGCTTTCGTATAACAAATCTTCTACTTTCTATATGAAAATGGGGGATGCCAAAGCGCGTAATTTTGGAAGTGCTTATTCACCATTTTCAGGTAAGGGGTATTGGGGAACGTTGAATTTGGTAAATCCGCATCAATTGGTGGGAGCGATGCCTGATACTTCTAATGGAACAATCATGTTATCACAATTTATTCTTAATCATCGTATCAATGCAGTACGCCGTAACGTAAAGGTGGATGGCAACAATAAGGAATGGGTGAATACGGATCATGCGCTTTTTGTCGGAGAAAAATCGCAAGTGCAGGGAACTCTCCGCTGTTCGTGTGATGATAAGAATGTATATTTCCTGGTAGAAGTACTTGACCGGAGCTTGCTGAGAGGTGATTATGCTACTGTTTATCTCTCTCCGGGTGATAGTGAAAATTTGACGAAGGGTGCTAAACGGATACAAGTATCAATGGATGGATTGAAAAGTACCGAAACTTATGCCGGCAAGTGGAACAATGCGGAGATGGGGGTAGAAGTGAAAACTTATGTATGCAATGACACCAATGAAGATCGTATTGACAATTATGGTTATATTGCCGAAATCTCTGTCCCCCGTTCCAGCCTGACTATTTCTTCGGGACAGGTATTGGTCAATTTCTCTATTACCGACAATAAAGAAGAGGAAGCAGTCAGTGATGTGTCTTCTATAAGCCGCTGGATACCGGTGGCGGGATTGTAATCTGATAATAACGTGAATAATTAATTATATAGAAACAATTGTAATGATGAAAAAGAACTATTATTTAATTTGTGTATTGTTACTGGCTGCTTTCTGTACAACCGGTATTGCTACTGCTCAAAATTATTTTGGAGATTTTCCTGTAAAAGCAGATCCTAAGACTGTTGGTAATAAATTGAGCAGACGCTTGATGGAAACCAAACATCAGCTATATTTTGATAGAGGAATACATTATGCTGAAGTATGTACATGGTACGGAGCTCTCCGTTTTGCAGAATTGACGAATAACAAAGAACTGATCAAGCTATTGAGAAATCGTTTCGAACTATTGTTCCACCTGGAAAAAGAACTCCTTCCTCCACCCATACACGTAGACCAGAATATGTTTGGTTGTCTGCCTCTCAGATTTTATAATATAACGAAGGATAAACGTTATCTGGACCTCGGATTGCCTTACGCTGACACTCAATGGGAGCTTCCTGCCAATGCGAATGAAGAAGAACGCAAATGGGATAAAAAAGGATATTCCTGGCAAACTCGTCTTTGGATTGACGATATGTATATGATTACTATCGTACAGTCTGAGGCTTATAAGGCTACCGGTGATCCTAAATACATCAATAGGGCTGCCAAAGAAATGGTGCTGTATCTGGACGAGCTGCAACATCCTAACGGCCTTTTCTATCATGCACCGGATGTGCCTTACTATTGGGGACGTGGAGATGGCTGGATGGCTGTAGGTATGACGGAACTTCTGTTCAACCTGCCGAAAAATGATCCGAACAGAGATCGGATAATGAAAGGTTATCTTTTGATGATGAACAACCTGAAGAAATACGTGAACAAGGACGGACTGTGGAATCAGCTGATAGACCAGCCCGACTTTTGGACTGAAACATCCGGATCGGCAATGTTTACCTATGCTATGATCTTGGGTGTTCAGAACGGATGGTTGGATAAAGAAGAATTTGCTCCTGTTGCACGCAGAGCCTGGTTGGGTCTGTGCAATTATATAGACGATAAGAATGACCTTACCGAAGTTTGTATCGGAACGGGAAAGAAAAACAGTAAGCAATATTACATGGACCGTCCTCGCATTGCCGGAGATTATCATGGACAGGCACCTATCTTGTGGTGTGCTTATGCTTTGCTGAACAATAAGTAAAAGACAGATATATTTTGTTGTATAAAAGGAGAGGATGTCCCCACCGACTGGAGACATCCTCTTTTTCTACATATAACAATATAAAATAATTCCTTATACTGTCGGGTCCGGTGCTTCATCACCTCCTTCGTTTCCTCCGCCTTCTTCTCCACCACCTGAAGGAGCAGAACTGCTGTTTCTGGTTACATCCAGTTTCTGAATGCTGACAGACTTTATCATATTTTTCAGCAAGTCTCCCGGAGTAAAGATGATTTTACGGTTTTTCAATGTTTCCGTAGTGACTTCCTCTGCGTTTTCCTGGCTCTTGCATCCGAAGGAGGGACGGAAAGTTCCAAATTCCCCCAAGTTGACGGATGCTCCGATTTCCATATACGTTATCAAAGAATCAATGAGTCCGTCGAGGACGGCTTTTACTGTACCGCGTGGAACGAATCCCACTTTGGTTACCTGATCGCACAGCATCTTAAAATCAACGTTGACTACATTGAACGGACGCGCTACATATTTTTCCGCTTTGGTATCGTCGAAACCAAAGGTTGTTTTTTTGACTACATATTTCAGTGCCATAATTTTAGTTTTTTAAATAGTTTATAAATCGAGTTTTTGTTTTGTGATCACGATGCAAAGATATGGCAACTGAAATTACTGTGCAAGTTATTTTTCGAAAGTGCGTTAAACAAATAATTAATAATGTGTATGGGGCTGATAGCTAGATTAATAGAGAACTATGCCTGTTTCATGAAGTTAAGTCATAAATGATTCAAGTTTATTTTTCCAGCGTTTCCAGTCTGGCATCTCAACTTCTAGCAGTTCAAAAAATGCTTTAGTATGATCATGATGTAATAAGTGGCATAATTCGTGTGTTATTACATACTCAATACATGGTTTGGGAGCTTTTATCAATTCAGTATTTAAGATAATTTTCCCTTTTGGCGTACAACTTCCCCATCTGTTTTCCATTTCCTGTATATAAATGGCGGATGGTTTGGCACCATATTTGGCGAAACGAGTGATTATAGGTTCTGCTATTTCGGCAAACTTTATCTTTGCATGCTCTCGGTACCAATTTTTCATTAATTCTTCTGCCTTATATTTTTGCGAACACACCACTTCAAAATAACGTCCTTTGTATTTGGCACTGTTGGTTTTTCCAATCATTACTTTGAGCATATATTGTTTACCCAGATAATAATGTGATTCGCCACTTACATATTTTTTAGGAGGTGTATGCGTTCCGAACGAAAGGAAGTACGATTGTTGTTTTACAATCCATCTGGCACGTTTTAGTAATTTTGACTCAATTACTTCCTGTGAGGAACCTAAAGGAGCACTTAGTAAAACTTCTCCTTCGGGGGTTACGGTAATTCCTAATGTTTTTCGTTTAGTAAATTCTACGCTATACTGAATTGATATTGTGCCGTATATTATCTCACCATTCATTGTTTAAACCATAATTTTGCTACTTCTACACATCTATCTATTATTAAGTCCATATCATCAAATGAAATAGGAAGATTATACTTTCTTTTCACTTCATCAATTAGATAATCTTCAATTTTAATTTTCATTTTTCCGATAATGTTTCTTTTATTAGGCCAATCAATAATAATCATCCCATTATCCATTATATGCTCTTTTATAATAGTGTCTATAACATTAGCTGTATTTAGTGCTATTTCTTTCAAGTTTATCTCAGTCTCATCTTTCATGATCATTTTATAGACTTCAAGGCTTAATCCGAAATAAGCTCTTGCGGCATTATTATTTTGAATAGATGCTGGAATGTCGCTGTCTGTATGAGAAAGTACCTTATTCATACATTCTGTCACACGTTTGAGATATTCTATTTCATCAATGCGAGCTTGCTCGTAGGCGGCGATGGTTTCTTCAAGCAGTTGCGAGAACTTCTTGTAGAAAGCAGGGTCGGCATCCATATTCTCTGTGATATGTTTGGCTGTCCTTGATGCGATGGTGTCAGCTTTGGCTGCGGTACCTGTCACTTTTTCCACTTCTTGGGCAAACTTTTCCTTATCGAAGATATTTACCAATTCTGTTATAATTTTCACTTCTCCACTTTCTATGTGGGTATCAATTAATTTTTGTATTTGGCTTTCGTACTGTTTGAAGTTAATAGTGTCGGAATAACGCTCTTGGACTGCACTCCTAAGTTTTAAGAACATGGTTAAGTCATTCTTGTAAACTTCGATTTCATTTTCGGGCGTGTTTTTATGGAAATAGATTGCCGATAGCGCTATTTTCAGTGTTTTGGCGTAGGCTGTAAGCTTCTCGTAAAACTCTTCACGGATATTATCTGCACGTAGCAGCTCTCCATAGGCTTCTAAATCCTTTTTGTTGCCAATTTCCTTAAAGATATTCCAAAGGTCCGAATGCTTTTGGAGTAATTGGGATATTTCTTCGGAAATATCAGTGAATGTACCTTCCAAATCTTTTGCATCAAAATCCGAGTATAGTTCAAGAGCTGAATTCAAATTACTCAATATGCCATAGTAATCAATAATAAACCCGAAATCTTTGTCATCACAAATGCGATTTACCCGGGCTATAGCTTGTAATAGAGTATGATCAGTCAGTTTTCGGTCAAGATACAGAACGGTGTTTTTCGGTTCGTCAAATCCTGTTAGTAACTTATCAACTACAATTATAATTTCAGGTTTCTCGCCCTCTTGGAAACGGTTGATAATATTTGTTTCATATTTTTTGGCTGTTCCGTGTTCATCCATCATTCGTTTCCAGAAGGCAATCTCCGTATCAGATGTTTCACCATATGCGGTATCTTCTCCTTCACGGGTGTCAGGAGAGGTTATTAAGACTTCTGATGAAACAATTCCTATTTCATCTAAGAACTTTTTATAAAGAATTGCTATGCGTTTGCGGGGTGCCACGAGTTGAGCCTTAAATTTAGTTCCCTGCCAGTTTTCTTTAAAATGGATTGAAATATCCCAAGCGATGGCGTAAATGCGTTGCTCCGTTTGGTTTAACTGGTCGGCACGACTGAATTTCTTTTTCATATCTGCTCGCTGGTATTCGTTTAAAGGTTCGCAGACTTTTTCAAAGTACAGATCGATAGGCTTTTTGTGCACAATCTGTGGAATCATGCGTCCTTCGTAAAGCAGGGGAACTACTGCGCCATCTTTGACTGCTTGGTCTACTGTGTAAACAGGCAGAATGATACCTCCGAACTTTTTGGCTGTACTTTTCTCTTTTTTCATCAATGGTGTCCCCGTCATAGCTATGAAACAGGCATTTGGTAATGCTTTTTCCATTTTAATTCCCATTTCACCATATTGTGAACGGTGCCCTTCGTCAATGAGTACGAAAATGTTGGGATCGGTGAGTGGTTTCTTTATACCTTTTACTGCTGTTTCAAACTTATTGATAACAGTTGTAACTACTGCGTTACTTTTACTTTCGAGTAATTCAGTTAGTTTGCTGCCGGTGCGTGCATTTTCTACATACGTGCCGCACTTTGCAAAAGTTTTTGTTATTTGTCTGTCAAGGTCGGTCCGGTCGGTTACCAAGATGATTTTAGGATTACGGATGTTTTCATCCAAAACAATGGCTTGCGCCAAAAGGACCATTGTTAATGATTTACCACTTCCTTGCGTATGCCATATCACGCCTCCGTGTCGTTTGCTACCTTCGATGTTACGGATTCTGCTTATGGTTTTGCAAACGGCAAAGTATTGCTGATAACGGGCTATCTTTTTGATCCCATCGTCATACAGTGTATAGCGGTACATTAACTCCAATAATCGTTCGGGACGGCATAGGGAATACAGGTATTCGTCTTGTACGGAAGGAGTAATTGGCGCAAGGTAAACTTGCTCAAAATACTGCCGGACATAGTGAAAACGTTCTGCAAAGAGTTTGTTGTTAATATGTTTGATATTAACCAGGTTGTAGAGTGCTTGTTTATGTGCATTCTCCTCTTCACTATCGGCAAATTGTTCTGTCCATTTTGCCCAGAACTTTTCAGGAGTGGCTGTTGTTGCGTAGCTTGCTGATTGGGTTGCTACTGAAAGTAGTAGGGCAGAGTAGATATATAATGAACGTATGCCGTCATCTTTTTGATTTCGCAAGTGTTGTGATATCGCTTGTGCGATGGAATCTCTTATGTCAGGACGTTTGCATTCTATCACGCATAGGGGTATACCGTTTACAAACAGAACAATATCCGGACGGTAAGTCTCGGTTGTTCCCGTGCGTGATACCGCAAACTCTTCGGTTACGTGAAAAACATTATTTTCAGGGTGTTTCCAATCAATATACTGCATTGTGAAACTTTTCTTGTCGCCATCCACTATTTGTTCGAGTGTTTCCCCTGTTGTTAGCAGATCATAAACAGTTTGCGATGCTGACATGAAACCTTCATTCAATGGTACGTTTCGAAGTGCCTCAATACCATTTGTAATGTTTTGCGGTGTGAATAGAGAGGTTTTAGTAGAGCTTACTCGTATGGTATTGATATGTTCCAACTGACGGCGCAGAATTGCCGTCAGCAACACATTGGAGGTGTTACCTTCACGCAATTCCAGAGCTTCATCTTGAGTGAGATAGGTATAACCTAGCTTTTCAAGTAACATGAGAGCCGGGATTTGGCTGATATGGTCTTCTTTGAAGGATATTCCGTTCATAGCTAAAACTTATTTTTTAAATACAATATTTTGTTTCTGGGAATTTTATTTTGAATTTTTATACCCAATGAACCATTGCTTGCTGTTTGAACACAATTACCATCTTGTTGAATCTCTAAAATTCTCTCTTTATAGTATCTACCATCTTTTTCATATATTAATTCATCATCAACTTTTATTTCATAATCCTGATTTAAAGTAAGACAAACAACCGTATCGCTTTGATAGTATTTATATGGTTTTCCTAACATATTCTTGTTTTTCCAGTTAATAATTTCTGCATTATCCCTTTTTTTTGTACTTGTATGTTTTTCAACTTTTGTTTTACTAGTTCTATTTCGTTATCAGCATTGGTAAGAATCTTGACGATAGCAATTTGCTCGGTAAGAGTAGGAATAAATACAGGAATATTTTCTATTGTATTCTTTGATAATGACGGAACACCTGTTGCTTCATTATACTTTTGCCAATCAATCAGGTTGAATAAGTAATAGATAAATAGTGGGATTACATTTTTATAAGAGTGTGTATAGAATAATGTATCTACAGTCCATATCTTTCCTTTATGGTATATCGGTTTATCAATAGTTCCTTTTCTTCCAATACAAACAGTTTCGCCATCATATAAATAATCATTAACGGAAAGCATGTAACCTCCAGTTCCTAGAACAGGAACATCTCCTGTATTTAAATGCTTATAATCTTTTCCATTGCCAATTTTGAGACAATTTCCTAACTTCATTTCTTCCCATTCTTCACGAAAATCATAAAGACGCTTTTTCTGGTTAAGCAACAGCTTTATTATAGCCAGTTTGCGACGAATAAGTGCATCAATCAATTTTATTTGCTTCGCAATAGCTTCATCCCATACGCTAAGTATTTTTGAAATTTTTCTTTGTTCTTCAATCGGTGGTACTGCAATTCTGTAATTTGCAATTTGTTTTCCTGTTAATTGAGGTATAGCGGCACTTTCAACAAAAAATTTCACTTTCCCATTAATATATTCGGTCAGATATTTAGCATCGCATTTGTCAGAATATAGAACTAATAATCTACCAATAGCTCCAAATCCTTTATCTCTATAAAAAGCTGTTCCTAGACCAACGCCGCGCCCAACTACAGTTACGCAATTACCTTTGTATTCTTCAAAATTGTAATATCCGCCATACCAACCGTTTGCATCAACTGTGTTCGAATAAACAGGATATATATGCGTATTGTCACATTCTTTTGAATATGAATTTAAATTTAGATCTTTTCCGACATGAATATCACAAGCCTCTCCTATCGTTTTCACCTCCCACTCCTTCGGAATAATCCCCAACGGTGAATCTTTATATCCTTTCGGTATATTCTTATGTTTCATATTCCTAATTTTAGTCAGATACCTTTTTATTCAACACCTTTTTCTGTTCGCTCGCCAATCTACGCTCCACCTTTTTAATATCTTCCGCTACAGGCAAATCTTCCGGTACAATACCTCTTTCCAGAAGCATTTTTCTTACAGCGAGATTATTATCAACATGTTCTTTAGATATAGATGTTTCACCATGTAGATCTTTCGCTTGTACATTGACACTTGTCATTTCCGCAGCAAAGTCTTTTGCTTTTATGCTGATAGTCGGCAAAAAGTCTGCTATGGGGCGTTTTTCAGGTACTCCCATTTTGCGTTTCAAGAGTGCTGTATTCAATCGAAAGAGAGCCTGGTCGCCTTTGGAGCGAATAATTGCGAACCCTTTATCATTTACACCGCGTTCATATAGAACGCCGGAAAGATGCTTTTCTGTTTCTTGCAGTTTAATGCGAGCTTTTACACGTTCTACTTCCAGTAACCGTTGCTCTATTAACTCTGCCCTTCGCGTTTGGACGGCAAAATATGTTTGCGCAAAAGCAACTTGTTCCTTTCGTGAATCCCCATTTTGAGCAATCAGATAACAGGCATAGCGTGTCAGAAGGATATCATCTATCTCTTTTTCGGCTCCTTTGGGCATAGCGATCGTTTTCCTGACGTCAGGAAAATGATCAGCAGTGTCTTGGCCGGCATTTTTGCACGATTCTTTTGCTTTTTCAATAACTTTAGAAAAGTTTTCCCACTTACTGTATCCAAATAAGTGCTGTATTTCTCTAGCGCTCCAACATTCTACTCCTTCTAGTTCTGAAGCAGCTGACTCGAAGTCGGAAAATAAGCGCTTAATTTCTTCTGTTTTCATTATCTGTTAGTTTTTCTTTTGTCAATAACCTAACTCTTTCAAATAAGCTTTCATCTTCGTTTGTACTTCAGCAAGTTCTGCTTCAAGCGAATCAATCTCCTTTTGCACGGCTACAATATCAATTTCCTCTTCTTCTTCGTAGGTATCTACATAACGAGGTATATTAAGGTTGTAATCGTTTTCAACGATTTCTTCCCGCGTTGCCACATAAGCATATTTATCTTCTGCTACACCTGATGATAGTTCTCCTGCCGTAAACTTACGATAGGTGGAAACGATATGATCAATATCTTGACTACGTAACCTGTTCTGGTTCTTACCATTCTCATATTCACGACTGGCATCAATGAAGAGTACATTATCTGTCTTTTTCCCTTTATTGAATATTATAATCGTTGCTGGGATACCTGTTCCAAAAAATAGATTAGCCGGAAGACCTATAACTGCTTCCAAGTAGTTTTCTTCAATTGTCTTTTGGCGTAGTTTTCCTTCGCTTGAGCCTCGGAATAGCACGCCATGAGGTGCTACGACACCAACTTTACCATGTCCTTCATATGCGACTTCGAGCATGTGACTGATAAATGCCCAGTCTCCTTTGCTTTTGGGAGGCACACCCCTCCAAAAACGTTTATATTGATCGTTTGCGGCTTCATCGGCTCCCCATTTGTCGAGAGAAAACGGAGGATTGGCTACAACTGTATCAAACTTCATTAACGCATCGCCTTCTTTAAGTTTCGGATTTCGAAGCGTATCACCCCAACGGATGGTAGCACTGTCAAAACCATGTAACAACATATTCATCATTGCCAAAGCCCATGTGCTACCGTTAAGTTCTTGCCCGTAAAGAGAGAAATTGTCTCCTCCAACCTCTTTCCCTGCTTTAATCAACAAAGAACCGGAACCACACGTTGGATCGCAAATTCTGGCTCCTGGTTTGCTTTTAGTTAGTTTGGCCAATAAAGTTGATACCTCTTTGGGAGTAAAGAATTCACCTGCTTTTTTCCCGGCATCGCTTGCAAAATACTCGATTAGATACATATAAGCATCTCCAATTACATCGTTATTCTCCAAATGTGATTCATCAAATTGTAACCTTTCGTCAGAAAAATCGATGAGTAGGTTTTTCAGACGGGTGTTTTTATCTTTGGCTTCTCCGAGATTACTACTATTAAAACTTATATTGCGGAATATGCCACTACCATCTTCGCTACTCAGTTTTTCCCGGTTAGCATTTTCGAGATCAGCAAGAGCGATATCTATTAATTCTCCGATATTTGTTTCGTTGCGGCGTTCATATAAATAGTCAAATGTACTGTTCTCTGGTACGATAAAGCGTTCATGACGCATGGCTCTTTTGGTGCGTTCTTCATTACCCTCATACCTTTTAAGATATTCCTGATACTTCGATTTATTTACATCACTTACATATTTTAAAAACAGCATGGTGAGAATGTAATCTTTGTATTGGCTGGGGTCAATCACGCCTCTAAATGTGTCACACGCTTTCCATATCACTTTGTTAATATCGTCTTGGGTAATTTTAGTTTCCATTACTTATAATGTTTTTTAGTTTGTATTCAGCTAATTGTTCCCGCTTTCGGATGATTTTTTTATATAATCTTTCTTCTGTTTTTTGAAGCTTGGCTATTGCAATTATCTTTTCTTGTTTGTCAACAGGAAGAATCGGAATGTTTAGCTCCTCTACAGTGCTCTTTGATATAGAGGGGATAGATGTCCCTTTAGCATTTGAAGTTAAATATTGCAGTGTTGTTTGTCGGTTGAAAAACCAACATAAGTAGTCTGGCAATATACGCTTTTTGTCTCTGATCCTTATTATGAGAAATGAGGAGGAAGCTACTGCGTTGTATTTCTGTGTATGAAAAATAGTGCAAAAATTGTTTGCTCCCTTTGCTGAGAATAGTAAATCACCTTCTTTAAGAAAGTATTTGTTGTTGGGATCATCAAGTAAAATACTTGGTTCTTGTTTGGGATATAAGTATCCATTGTTGTCGAAACCATTGATTTGTAAATATAGTGTGTTGGCTCCCGGTGATGGTTTTAGATATACCCCGGTTTGTACCACTGCTATTTTATTTAATTTGGTCATATTGAGCTGAACTTTTGTATTGTTTCTACAAAGAAATAAATTATTTGTGATATAACCAAATTATTATTCGGTATTGTTTCTACAAAGTGAAAAAACTTTTGTCTCCATATAATTATATGTTGTGGAGCTGTTTGATTAACTACTTCTTTAGATATACGACAGTTTTTCCTCCCCCATACTTCCGGATTATCTCTTCTTTCAAAAACTTATTGAGCAGTTCAATTGCTTTGTTGCGGCTGATTTCTGCCAATCTCATGAAATCGGTACGGGTGATACAGCCATATTTGTTCAGATGTTGTATCAGGAGGGTACGGCATCTTTCCTCATTGGAATCGTTGTTAGTACGATAGGGTGACTCTATGCGTTCCAGTTGCAATGGTTCCAGACTCTCACGAAACTTTTTGTTAATGCGCAGGTTCACCTTATTTAAATGGATGGAAGGAGAACGAATTTCTTTCTTCTCCATCACCGGACGGTCACATGTCAGTGATAGGGAGAAATGTCCGATTTCCCCGACTTCTACGGTCCAGCCTTGCGCGAGCCAGTGTTGTAGCTCATCACTGACGGCTTGCAGGCAACCTTCTATCGTGGCTGGACTGAAGCCGTTGGATTTGGATACTAGTTCAATGAACTTATCAGCATCAATGGTGCCTGATGGAATAACACGTGCATAAAGTGCCTGTTGTTCCTCCTTTTTTTGTGGATTACCACTCGTGTATAAATCGTAATAAACGCTCATAGTTACTTTATATTTTTCTTGTTCTACAGATAATATCTTTCTCTTCATAAATTAATTCGTCCGCCTATAGCCGGACGCAAGTTTGCCTATAGGCGACGTTGCGTTTGCCTATAGGCGGACGAAAGAATGCCTATAGCCGGACGAATTAATTTATGCACTCAAAGGTATTACTTTTTTCGGAGAAGGGGCTTAGTTTTTTCAGTTGAACGCTTAAAGTTTGATAGATTACTTGAAAATGAGATTCTTATCTTGCAGATATCATTTTTGCAGAACTTTATTTTGAGAATGACCAAATCTTTGCCTTTATTGGACGGTATGTTTCATCTTTTTCAGTTTGATATACCTATATTTGTATATCACTAAATGATATGGTTTGTGCCGGGATTCAGAGATTGTTTAAGCTGTGATATAACTCTATTATTTAGATTAATCGATAATAGGATAGATAATATATGATAATTTGATATTGATAATGAAGCGATTAACCTTTGTAGTGCTTTTTTTGATACAAATATTGTTTGAGTTACAAGCACAAAGTTATGAAGAACTAGGCGATATTTTTGTTCATAGTGCTTATACCTTAAGTCGGAATCAAGTGAAGTATACGCAACCTGCTGATTTTGATTTAGTACGGTCTGGAAAAGACTATTTGGAATGTTTTCATTCGGAGAAGTATACTAGTTTCAATCCTGCTTCTTTGACTAATTTTGTAGATAAACTTATTTCAAAAGATAAGAATTTTGTTGTATTTATTGAAATACCTCCTGTTTTTAGTCGGGATTCTGTGTATATAGATGCAGACCTTTTACCTGATTTGAAACAGGAAATAAATACGAGTCATTGCAAGGATATACGATTTGATTTCCGTTGGAATACAGGGCAGAATCTTTCATTGGATCAGTGCCCAATCAGCTATAAATCTTCTGATTATGCCCGAAGTGCCTTTAATGCTGATACGGTACTTACTTATCCTCTGAAAATGTGGAAGAAATATGAAAATAAATATAATAACTGTCAGGTAATGGTTATACAGAAAAATACTCGGGGGTATATCTGTTTGTATATTTTCTACAATGATAAAGGGAAGAAGAATTTTGAATACTATATGAAATCACTTAATGGAGTGTTTTGGTATCGTGATCCTAAAGATTATATTGAGTTTGTTGAACCGAAACAGGATTCTGTTATTTATATTGGTCATCGTAAGGAGGTTGATGCTCGGGTTTATTATTCCGCTCACAATGAAATTACTTTAGAACTGATGAATTTTCGGTATAATGAAATAGTGTCGTTATTGGATCAAGGGAGCTTTATTAAGTTTTATAAAGCCGATGAACTATATAAATTGGATAAGATAAAGAAATATGAATTAGTTGCAACTGACTCAATGAATGTGCTTGCTAAAATAGCTTCCGGTAAGGTTTATTTGCTAAAATATAAAGTGGATGCACCGGATTATCAGAAAGTATATCTGCAAATGAAGTATTCACGTAATTTTGTTTCTCCTCCAGCGGATTGCGACTGGAAATGTTATACTGATACATTTAATATTTTGCCCTATAGAAGCAGGAGAACACGCTTAGATGAAAATATGATTGTTCGAAAAGAAAAATTGAGCGGTGAACATGTTTATGATAAATTAGAGTGAATGCCGGAATTTCCAGGTGGAGAACAGGCATTGCTTCATTATTTAGCGGAGCAGACAAGTGTATATGCTTCATCACATGAACAAGAATATCTACGTGTAAGAGTAATTGTAGAAAAGGAAGGAGAAATAACACATCCTTATTTTATTTTGGATAGGAATCCTTTAGGTAAGAATCCTTTTTTTCGAAAAGCGGCATTAGAGATTATTCAAAAAATGCCTAAATGGAAACCTGGATTAAAAGATGGTAAGGTAGTACGTTCTTATTATACTATACCTATTATGTTTAAATTGAAGTAGAGTGTTTAAGGTTAGTGATTTTGAAAGAGAAATATGCGGTGATTTTCAATTAGGATTTGAATATGAGGAAGATGAAAAAGATAATTTATCTATTACTAGTTTCACTTTTAATATTGTCCTGTGGGATGAGAAATAAAAAAGAAGTAACTCAGCAACTGCCAGTAAGAGAATTCACTAAATTGGAAGAACTTTGCTTGCTGCCTTATGATTCAGTGTTGGATTATTGTGACTTGTCGGATGATAGTATTGTAGATTTTATAGTGCCAAAGAATTACGTGTTTTCATTTCTTCTGTCATAGAAAATCACTATTAGTTATTACTTTACAAGTTTTTATTCTACAAAAATGAGTGTTTCGTCCATAAATCACAATAAATTGTGACTTATATTGCTTTTGCCATATCCGAAACTCTATTTTTTTAATTTCCGATTTGTAAACTTGAAACCTTTTGTATTTACGAACACTTCTTATAATTTGTATAAATAGTAATTTGTCTCTATATTTATGAATTGTTTAACTTTTAAATATAATTGCTATGAGACAGAATTTATTTTTAGGATGGAACATCCTCTTGGCAATGTTGTTTACGTTTTATTCATGTAGTAATGAAATGGATAGCGATTTTGAAAGTGATGAAGAGGCTGTGAATTTGAAGTTGAGTACGGACAGTGTATTAACAAGAAGTAATCCATGGGATGAGGAAGAAACTCCTTTAGAGTGGGCTGAGAACGAGGATGGAACTGGACCATTTTCTGCTGGTGTATTATATTTTTATTTTGATAAGAAGCCTGGGAACCAAGATGAGGATCATTCTGTATATTATACATATTTTGATTGGGGAGCGGGCTTTGATAGGGAAGATGCTGGAGATGAGGTAGCGCAAAAGTATTATATACAATTTCAATGGAGTCATAGTGATTATTTCCCAGAATGGCATTACATCAATATGCCAAATAATGAATATGGACTTGTAAAAGTACTTCACTCTGATGTTCTTGAGGATATTCCCGCATATGCTTTCCCATATAAAATAAGCGGAGAACCTATTTATGTGCGAGTGAGGTCGGTTCATAAAGATTTTATAACATCAGCCCCAATACCAGAAACAGAGATCCGATATAAATATGATCGTAATTTATTTTCGCCTTGGAGCTATCCGCCTGTTCCCATAGATGAATATTATAATTATTGGGGATATGGTAGACCACAGCCAGAACCTAATGAAGGTGATGATAATGAAGAGGAAATTCAGAATGCTACTATTGTTGTGAGAGTTTATTTACCTTATGAAATAGGTTATCCTAAGAAATATACATATACATATGAGATAATGAATATGACTGGAGGCTATGTGCAGTATCTTACTGGTACACCTAATGCAGTAGGAGTCAGTAAATCTATAGCCGATGTGGTAGGGGAGAAAGGAGGAAGTATGGAAGTTTTTGCTACAAGGAGAGATAATTCGACAAATGAGAATGCTTATTCTAGTCAAATGATTAATTATGGTACAGGTGAAAGAGAAATTGAAGTATTTTTTACGGAGTCTGATTTTGAACGTTGATGGATTCTTATGCATTTAACTGAATAGAATAGCAGGTAGCCATTCAGCTACCTGCTATAATTACTTATATCTTTTTTATTTTATTAAAATTGATGATGTAGTATATGAGAATTTCTAGTACTTATTGTTATGTCTTTTGGGGTATGAAATAATTCATCAGATTGGTTTTATTATTAACTTGTTTGATTTGTTTGTACTAGGCAATGTAATTTCTAATAATCCTTGATGGTAAACCTTGCTTTCCACCACTTTCCCATTGAAAGCAACCTGATAATCTTTCTCCGGATTCATGCAAACAAGAATTGTTCGCTGATGAGGAACTGTTGAATCATCAAAAGCTATTTCTGCCTGATACTGTGTATAATCATCATTGAAATGACTGTTGGAAATCCATACCTCGAAGCCGGTTGAAACTTTCCCTATCCGATAGTATGTAGCAAACCAGTTGAGTATGGGAGATGATAAACCGGAGAATTGATGCCATCCGGCTCCACGTTGTGAGGAGATAATGAAGTGTTCGAAGGTATAATAACTCTCCTTACATTCTTTCTCCCATGTATTTAATGCTGTAGTTGCTACTTGATAGGCTTTTTCTCCTTCTCCAAGATCCAGCAAGGCTTTCCACACCATCCATTGATGAGGAAACCAAACGGCTCCATTCCAATAACCGTCTGTACGATAATAAGGTGCAGACTGGTCTACTGTAGAAATTCCTACTTCTGTCCACATCTCGTCAGGAGAAAATACATGGTTTATCATTCTGCGTGTTTGCTCTTTGGAAGAGATGTTTGCAATAAGCGGGCTTACTCCGTCCAGTCCTTTATTAAAGTTGGAACCATCTTTATATCGATAGATGCCTTTAGGTTTGCCATCGTTATCGTGCATTACATATCCGAAATAACCGGTTTCCTCATCCCATGAATAGGTGTGTAATGCATTTGACAGCTGTTTGATGGTTTGCTCATACTCTTTTACATCTTTTTTAAGCCCTAGTTCTTTTGCTGCTAAACGTAAAATTTTAGCAGCTCGGATATAATAAGCCGAAGATACTACCGGAGTAACAGAAGCCTTGTCGCGTAAAGCATGTTGAGGCGGATAATCATCCCATCCTCCTGAATTATAGAAGTAATCCCATGTTCGTAGCAGACCAGAACCTTTCATTCGGGTTGTGGAGTAGAGGTTCTTGCCTGTCATAAAATCAAAGAACTGCTTCAGTCGTGGGTATAGAAATTGCAATGCTTCTTTTGACTGTGTATTATTCCATAAATCGTAATAGGCATACATCTGTATGGGCAATGGAGTGCCATGATGAATAAATGCGGATTCACTGCCTACAGGAGTTGTATAAGCTCTGATACACTCAAAAGCCTTAGTAATATCCACATCTATTAATCCCAGAGCTATGAAACCGGAATCCCATGTATAAAGGCTATTCCAATTTTTGCCGGGCGTAAAATGCCGGATATATTGCCCTTGGGTATGGACGGGATAAACAATGTTGGATAATAATGCTGATTGCAGCAAGCGACGTCCGAATTCATACTTTTTGCCATCTGCTAATATTCTGTCTTCAGAGTTATTCGAATCCTTTTGTATTAATGAAGTCAGAGTTTCCGGTGTGGAATGAAACTTTTGAATCTGTTCATTGACTTGTTGTGATGTTCCGGTACAGACTAAGGCGTATATAGTCTGTTCGGAGTGAGGTGCCAAGACAATTGGGCGTAGAAAAGCATTAGAATAATGCCACTCTCTGTTTCCTATTAGTCTCGATGATACATGGTCGTGAGTCTTTTTGCGGAAGAAAGATTCCAGATTGTTATCCAGAACTTCCCGAATCTGAGATTCTTGGTAATTCCATGCTATTCCATAATAGTTATCACATTCCGGATATTTTAAGATAAAATCTTGTTTCGTTTTTCCCAATTTAATTTCGGGAATAAAAGAAAGCTTCCTAGGCAGTATCTTGATTTGCTTAATATCTTCTTCGCTACCGATAAAGAAACCATCTAAATCAGTACTGTGAGTACCCTCTGAAATTAATTTTAGCGTATATTTTCCTGGTTCTTTGCAAGTATAGGGGATTGAGACTATGTTATATTCTCCGGTGCCTTGTAGCTCTAGGCGGCTTTCGGTTATTCCTTTTACTTGAAAAGTGCTTGTTTTTCCTTTAGGAGTATTGTATCTAAATCCTATCATTCCTTTTTCTTTTCCAGGTAGAATATTTATTTCATAGTTTACTTTGTCTCCCTTATCTTTTCCAAATCCTTTTCCTAGAACAAAACCACTGAGTGATTGAGAAGTTCGCATTTCGTTCCTTTTCCATCCGTCGTATACTAAATTGTACTGTGGAGATTTGCGTACAGGTTCATTTGATATATAATTGATTGCGTTATGCCACTGTATATTTGAATCTTTAGGGATTTTGAACTGAGGTTGTTCTCCTTCATAATCGATATATGCCATCAAATTGAGAACGAGATTTTGATTAACAGCGGTATTATTGACACAATTCATGCCTACCAGTGTTCGGTGTTCATCTAATATATAATAGGTGACATCAGTAAATACTCGGTCTTTCCACTCCATTTCATAGCGGTATGTGATGTGGCTCATGGATGAATTGATATCCCATGGGTAATAAGATGATTCGAAAAGCACATGAGGAACCAGTTGACGATTGCGGTAATAGCCTGGCATTACAGAGAAATCGAAACGCATCCCGGCTTTCATATCGGGTATATGTGAGATTCCTGCGTATCGCTTAGAGTAAGGCCCCCAAGCTTGCAGTGAGGTGATGTCGTGACTATCGGTAAAACATGATGGAGGGATCGTTGGCTGTCCCAATGCAGATGTTATCCAAAACATAATCATTAGTAACATCATTAAAGATTGCTTAGTTTTCATATTAGAGTTTAAAATGGTTCGTTGTAACAAAGGTAAGACTTTTGATTTTTTAGAAAGATAGAAACTGTTCAATAAAAAGTATAAATTGTCCATAATGCAAATAATTGGTCATTATAATTTAGTGAAGTCTTTCTTATTAGTTGTTAAAAACGCTTTGGGACTAATTTTCCATTTATTGACCTGTTTGTATCACTCTAAATGCAACAGAATTTCTACTTTTGTGTCGTTCATAAAAACTATTATGGTCATTTTATGTGAGTACTTGATAAAATAAAATAAAGAAGGTAAAGAATATAACGATTGTTTTTTGAAGTATAGTTAAAAAGAATGTTTGAAGGATAACACATTTATTTTTTAATCATATGTCGTACAAGGAGCTTGTATTGAGTTCCAACTTAAATCTTATGAAATGAATAACAAGTCAATTGAAAAAACAAGTATCACTCGTCGTACACATCGTTTTATATATATGCTGACAGGGATACTTTTGCTTCTATCGTGCGGATCGGATAACAATAATCCGACTGAGGATCCGGGAAATACTACGAATTACTACCTACAATTACAACCGAATGGTCTGAATGCAATTAGGGTTTCTTGTACAGAAGAAAACTTTGTGTTTCCTTTCCAAATCAAGGTTATAGGGAATGGAACTAATAAAGGGTTTAAAGCTCAAATAAACCCATGGAGTGAGGATGAACTAAAAGCATATAATAATAAGGAGAAAACTTCTTATGTACTTTTGCCCTCATCGTTGTATTCTCTGACTTCTACAGAACAGGTTTTCAAAGAAGGAGTTTCAGTTATGGATGTAGAGGTTAGCTTTAATCCGTCTAAAGTATTTGCTGAATTTAGGGAAAAAGGCGCTGAATATGTCATTGCTTTAAAACTTAGTAGTGATAAAATTCAGGTACGAGATAGTCAGAGCGAAATATTACTTGGCATTTCTTATGATTATCCAACAGCTTCTTTTGCTACCTCTTTTGTAGAGGTTAGTGTCAATAAAGATGTGATTCCTGTATCTATTGCTGCATCACTTGATTATACAATAGATGGGATACCAACAGCTAATCCTTGGGATTTTGTCTGTGGTTTCGTTCTGCCATCTAATGCTGAAGAATTGGTTGCAGAATATAATAAAGTCTATAAAACTTCATATCAACTTCTGCCCGCAAGTAATTATGATTTAGGTGAGGGTGTGTCTTTTAAGGCTGGTGAAACTCAAGCTAATGGAGAAATTACAATTAAGCGTGAAGGAATGGCTGTTGTGGATTATTTATTACCATTGCAACTTGGCGAGTGCTCTAACAATGGAGTTATTTGCCAGGAAGAGATATGCTATCTTAAGGTAGGGCGTACATATACTAATCCAATTATATCAGATAAAAGTGTACCGGACCCTACGGTAATTCGCGCTAATGACGGGTATTTTTATTTATATGCTACTCAAACTAGCACTTATTGGATGCCGATTTATCGTTCGAAAGATCTAGTAAATTGGGAATATCAAAAGACAGCCTTTACACAGGCTACTAAGCCATCTTTATCAGGTGGAGGTGCTTTTTGGGCTCCAGAAATGACATATATTAATGGGAAATATGTTCTTTACTTTTCATGGGCTAAGATGAATGGAGCGGATGTTAGCTATACGGCTGTAGCTGTTTCTGATTCTCCTTTAGGTCCTTTCCCGAGCAGTAAGGCGTTAATTACTAATGAAGAGTTTGGTTCTAATGTAATTGACCAGTTTTATTATGAGGAAAATGGAAAGAAATACATGTTTTTTGGAAGTTTCAAGGGAATTTATGTAACGGAACTTACAGATGATGGTCTTTCTGTTAAACGTGATGTGGATGGTAAGCCTGTTTTGAAGAAACAAGTTTGTGGTAATGCATTTGAGGGGACAAATATTTATAAGAAGAATGGTTATTATTATTTATTTGCTTCCATTGGTAACTGTTGTAATGGTATTAATAGCAGTTATAAAGTGGTAGTTGGTCGTTCTAAAGATTTATTAGGTCCTTATGTAGATAAGAAAGGAAAAGGCATGCTTGATAATAGTTGGGAACTTGTGTTAGAAGGGGATGGACAGAAATGGATCGGACCGGGGCATAATTCTATTATTATACAAGATGATGAAGGTACAGACTGGATGATTTATCATAGTTATATGAAAGATGCAAATGGTGGCGTCGGTGGACGCTTGGGAATGCTAGACCGAGTATTGTGGACTAATGACGGTTGGCCATACATCAAGAATTGTGTTCCTTCTAATTCAGGATTGATACCGGTATTTAATTCTAATAATTGAAATCGAGATATATTTATTAACATTTAAAATCAATGTATTATGAAAATGAAAACAAAGAATCATGTTTGGCATTTTTTGTGGGGATTGTTGGCATTGGTTAGTTTCTGTTTCGTCAGTTGTAAAGATGATGACGAAGGAGGAGAACAGCCCTTTGACCCAAGCAAGCCTGTAGTTATTTCTGATTTTACTCCAAAAGAAGGGGGCTTAGGAAGCCGTTTGGTCTTATATGGAGATAATTTTGGAAATGATGTTTCAAAAGTAAAAGTGACGATTGGTGGACAAACAGCAAGCGTGATTGGAATCAAAAATCATAATTTGTATTGTTTCGTTCCAGCAAGGGCTTATGATGGAGATATTGAAGTGAGCATTTTGGATGATAGAGGTGAAGAGATTGCCTATGCTGAGGCAGAAGAAAATTTTGTCTATAAGAAAAAGATGTTGGTAACTACACTTATAGGCGAAACAGACCCGGAGATAGCGGATGAAAATAAAAATTTTGATGTAAAAGATGGTCCATGGGGCGATTGTGGAGGTTTGGAAAAAATGGAATGGATGGTTTTTGACCCTAATAATAAGGATAAATTGTATGTTTGTGGTGGGGCAAAAACACATCGGGTTGTTGATTTTTCAAAGAAGACATTAGGAACCATTGCGTTTACAGGTGAGGCGGCTGGAGAATGTAATATTTTGAGCTTCAGTAATAATGGAGAGTTAATTGTTGTTCGGAATATAACGACAGACAATAAAAATGGTATATTCTTTTATTCTCCTGAATCAAATTTCACTACACAAACAAAGGCTCTTTATGCTCGAGGATGTAGAGCGGCAATTCCTCATCCTGTGAATGGAGAAATATACACATCTAGGTATGATAAAGGGTGGATTGGTAGATATGATCCAGAAACGGGAGAGTATAATCCAAGTTTCTTACAAATGTATCGTGCTAGCCTTGACTTATATGTTGTAATACATCCAACAGGGAACTATATGTATATCATGGTGAGAAATAGACATACCATTTATCGGGCGGATTATAACTGGGAAACAAAAACATTTGGGACTCCTTATCTAGCTTGTGGCAAAGATGGTACATCGGCTTGTGAAGATGGAGTAGGTAGTATGGTTCGATTAAACCAACCTCAACAAGGATGTTTTGTAAAAAATCCTGATTATGAGGGGCAGGCGGATGAGTACGATTTTTATTTCGTAGATAAGCAGAATCATTGTGTTCGAGTTATGACACCGGCTGGAAAAGTAACTTTGTATGCCGGACGTCCGAATGGGGATGGAACTAAAGGATTTAATGATGGAGATTTGCGTACACAGGCTCGTTTTAATTATCCAGCGAGCATTGTATACGATGAAGTGAGGGGATGCCTCTTAGTGGGAGACTCTAATAATCACCGTATACGTAAGATTGCTTTAGAGGAGTAATAATGATAAACACATATAATATAATGAAACATTTTTTATTAACATGTTTGTTGTTGCTAGGATTCTCTGGCTTTGTTTTTGCACAAGAGAATATTGTAGTAACAGGTATCGTGACTGATACGAACAAAGAACCTATGATTGGTGTAAATGTATCTGTTGCAGATATGCCTGGTTTGGGAGCCATTACAGATATAAATGGAAAATATTCGTTAAAGACACCTCCGTATCATAAAATCGTGTTTTCATATATCGGTTATGAGAAGTTGGAAGTATTGGTAAAAGAACAGCGTGTAGTTAATGTTGTAATGAAGGAGTCTAGTGCTACATCTATTGACGAAGTTGTTATTACTGGAACCGGTATACAAAAAAAACTTACGGTCACGGGGGCTATTACAAATGTTGATGTAGAAGAGCTGAAAACAACTCCAAGTACATCTATGGCAGATGCCTTAGCAGGAGTTGTACCGGGTATTCAGGCTATGCAGGCTAATGGACGCCCAGGTACTGTTTCAGAGTTCTGGATACGTAGTATTTCTACATTTGGTGCTAATAGTTCAGCGTTGGTTTTAGTTGATGGCTTTGAACGAGATTTGAACGAAGTTAATGTGGAGGATGTAGAATCATTTAGTGTATTGAAAGATGCTTCTGCCACCGCAATTTATGGTAGTAAAGGTGCTAATGGGGTAGTTTTAATCAATACTCGTCGTGGTAAAGAAGGTAAAATTAATATTAATGCAAAAGTGGAGGGGTTTGCATCCATGCCTACTAAACTTCCTGAATTTGTGGATGGATATACTTATGCATCAATGGCAAATGAGGCAAAATTAGCACGTAATGAAGAACCTCTCTATCAGCCGGAAGAGCTAGAAGTTTTCCGTTTAGGGCTTGATCCGGATTTATATCCAGATGTAGACTGGATGGATTTAATGTTACGTGATGTATCTTATAGTTCCCGTGTGTCACTGAATATGACTGGTGGAGGTAAAACTGCTCGGTATTATGTAGGAGGTAGTTATCAAAATCAACAGGGTATATACAAGACTGATAAATCATTGAAAGACTATAATACCAATGCAAACTTTCGGAAATGGACCTATCGTATGAATGTGGATATTGATATAACAAAAACGACTCTTTTGAAAGTTGGTGTTTCTGGATCATTACGTCAACAGAATGATCCGGGAGTAGGGACAGATGCTATATGGACAACATTGATGGGCTATAATTCTATTATGATGCCAGTGACGTATTCGAATGGCAAGATCCCTTCTTGGAGTGAGAAAGAAGATAATATAAATCCATATACTCAGGCTACACAAACAGGTTTTAATGAGAGTTGGAAAAATAATATTCAAACGAATGTGACATTAGAACAGAAATTAGACTTTATCACTAAGGGACTTAGGTTTATTGGAAGGTTTGGATATGATACGGAAAATTCGAATTGGATAAAGCGAGTGAAATGGCCGGAGTTATGGAAGGCTCATTCATACCGGAATTCTGATGGAACATTAGAGTTTGATCGTGTTTCACCAGAAAAGAAAATGACTCAAACATCCGGGTCGGACGGTATACGGAATGAATTCTTCGAATGGGAATTGCATTATGAACGTGGATTTAACAACCATCATACTGGAGCCGTAGTGAAATATACACAATCCTCCAAAGTCTCTAATCAAAATATCGGTACTGAGCTAAAGAATGCTATTGCCCGTCGTAATCAAGGACTTGCGGGGCGTGTTAATTATAATTGGAACTATCGTTATTTTATTGATTTTAATTTTGGATATACAGGTTCTGAGAATTTTCATAAAGATCACCGTTTTGGCTTTTTCCCTGCTGTTTCTGGCGCATGGAATATTGCGGAAGAAACTTTTATGAAGGGATTAACATGGCTTAATATGTTTAAAGTCCGTTATTCTTGGGGTAAAACAGGTAATGATATCTTGAAAAAAGATCTTCGTTTTCCTTACTTGTATACAATCGAAACTATGATGACGGATGAGAATGAACCTAAACCTACAGGAGGATATCAGTTTGCGGATGTCGGTTATGACAGATATTATGGAGGTATGCGTTATTCATCATTAGCCTCGACTAATGTCTCATGGGAAATTTCTACTAAACAGGATTTGGGTATTGATTTTTCACTTTTTAATGATAAGTTGACAGGTGAAATCGATTATTATAAAGAGAAAAGAGAAGGTATTTATATGGAGCGTGCCTATTTACCTTGGATCGTTGGTTTGGAAAGTAAGCCATCTGCTAATGTTGGAGTAGTAAAAGCAGAAGGATTTGATGGTCGTTTTACTTTTAAACAAAAGGTTGATAAGGTGAACCTGACAATACGCGGAAACATGACTTATGGTAAGAATGAGATCGTGGAACGCGATGAAGAAAATAGTATCTATTGGTACAAGATGCAGGAAGGACATCGTGTGAATCAGGCAATGGGACTGGTTTCACTGGGTCTGTTCAAGGACTATGAAGAAATTCGTAATTGGCCAAAACAATTTGGTGAGGTTATGCCGGGTGATATTAAGTATAAAGATATTAATGGAGATGGTGTAATTGATGATAATGATAAAGTGGCTATTGGATCTACTACAAAGCCTAATTTTACTTATGGTTTTGGTGCATCTGCTCAATGGAAAGGGTTGGATGCGAGTGTGCATTTTCAAGGTGTAGGCAAATCTTCTTACTTTATAAACGGTTCCACTGTCTATATGTTTTCTGGTGGTGATGGTTGGGGAAATGTATTGAAGGAAATGGCCAATAGTAACCGATGGGTTTTGGGAGTAAATGAAGATCCGAATGCCGATTATCCTCGTTTAACTTACGGGAATAATTCTAATAATAACCGTGCTTCTACCTTCTGGCTTAGAAATGGGTCTTATCTTCGTCTGAAAACCTTGGATGTAGGTTATTCACTTCCAACGGCACTAGTACGTAAGGCTCATTTGAATAAGGTACGTTTCTTTTTTACCGCTACAAATCTGCTTACTTTTTCAAGTTTTAAGCTTTGGGATCCTGAAATGGGAAGTTCGGATGGAAAGAAATATCCGCTTAATAAAACTTTCTCTTTAGGAGTATCTGTTAATTTATAAAAATGAACATGTATATGAAAAAACTGATAGTAATTTTATCCTTTACAGTAGGATTGATTTCTTTGGTAGGATGCTCTGATTATTTGGACTCAGATTACATCTTTGATGAGCGTATGTCTATAGACGATGTCTTTCATAATAAAGATTATACTAATAATTGGTTAGCAAGAGGTTATGCTTTTCTTGCTAATGGTTATTTGCAAGATGTTGGTAGTAAGAAGAATGTTCCTTTTAATTTTGCAGATGATATGTATTATTGGGAGGATTCTGATGCTAGTGGTTACAGAAAGTGGAAAAGTGGGCGATATAATGAAAATGGGGTATATGGTTCGAGTTCGGGTATTTGGCAGAACGCTTATAAGGGAATTCGTCAAGTATCTATCTTTCTGAATAATATTGATAAAAATGAATTGTTTACTCCGGAAGAAATTTCAGACTTTAAAGGGCAAGCTCATTTTCTCAGAGCTTATTTTTATTGGTTGACACTTCGGGCGTTTGGACCTGTGCCAATTATTCCGGATGAGGGAATAGATTATACTCAGGAATATGATGAGCTAGCCTATCCTCGTAATTCTTATGACGAATGTGTGGAATATATTACTGACGAACTAACGAAAGCTGCAAGTGTTTTACCTCTTCAGCGAGGAGTTCAAGAGATTACTCGTCCAACTCGTGGAGCTGCATTAGCTTTACGTGCTAAAGTTCTTCTGTATGCAGCTAGTCCATTATTTAATGGTAAGGCTCCAGATGTTGTATCATCGGCTTTGATAAATAAAAATGGAAAACGTTTGCTTCCGGAATCCTATGATGAATCTAAATGGGCAAAAGCAGCGGCTGCTGCTAAAGATGTGATGGATTTGAATATCTATGGATTACATGTGGCTAATTATAATGCTAGTGAAGGAAATATTGCTTATCCCAAAACAATAGCTCCGCCGGCTGATGGTGATTTTTCCGAACAGGATTGGCCAAATGGTTGGAGAAACATAGATCCTTTTCAATCGTATCGTGAATTGTTTGACGGCTCTATCATAGCCAGTCAGAACGAAGAACTGATTTTTACTCGTGGTATAAATCAGGGTAATGAAGGAATAGGTATTATGGTAGTTCATCAGTTACCACGAAGTGGTGGTGGGGGATATGGTTCGCATGGTATGACACAAAAACAGTGTGATGCATATTATATGAACGATGGTGAAGATTGTCCGGGTATGAATGATATGTATAGAGGCTATGCAGGATATGAAGGACGTTACAACACAGATCCTAGACCGGCAGGTTATGTGGAAGCAAGTGAACTTGCACAGTATCCGGAATTAGGACCGTTAGGTGAGGGTGTATCCAAACAATATGTGAGGCGCGAACCACGATTTTATGCTTCAGTTGCTTATAATGGAAGTACATGGCACTTTCTGAATGCGGAGGATAGTAAAAACGAGGAAAAGAATATTCCTATATTTTATTATCGGGGAGGCTATAAAGGGTATAACAATGGATATACAAGTGGTTATACTCTTCAGACAGGTATTGGAGTAAAGAAGTATGTGCATCCGGATGATATTAGTTATACGGAGAAAACCGCTTATGATCAAACTCGTCTAGAGAAGAAAACAGATCCGGCTATTCGTTATGCGGAAATTCTAATGATTTATGCGGAGGCCCTAAACGAATTAACGGGATCTTATGACATTCCTTCATGGGATGGAAATAAAGTTCATTCTGTTAGTCGCGATATTAATGAAATGAAAAAAGGTATTCGTCCGGTTCGTTGTCGTGCAGGATTGCCTGATTATAGTATGGAAGTATATAGTAGTCAAGACAAATTCCGTACTAAACTGAAACGTGAATGGCAGATTGAATTTTTTGCTGAAGGGCATCGTTACTGGGATTTGCGTCGCTGGATGGATGCTCCAGTAGAAGAGGCTACTCCTGTGTATGGTTGCAATATGTTAGCTACGGAAGCGATGAAAGATCAGTTTCATACTCCGACAATGTGTACGACATTGCCAACTATTTTTGCTACCAAGATGTGGCTATGGCCGATTAATCATGAAGAGCTAAAACATAATATAAACTTAATTCAGAATCCGGGTTGGACAAATCCTGAATAATCTTTTTAAAATCAGAAAGATGAAAAATATATATTATCTATTTTTAGGGTTGATGACCATTATGGGGTTCGCAGCCTGCAATAATGAATGGGAAGATGAGCAGTATTTATTACAGGCATCTTTCAAAGCGAATGTCACTGACCAAGGTGTGACGACAACTTATGTACGTTTCAATTCTGGTGGAGTAGTCAAATATAACCTTCCGATTTTGATGAGTGGTTCAACTGTAAATACACAAAATCGAACTATTCATATTGGTTTGGATCCTGATACATTGGCAGTACTGAATGAAGAACAGTATGGCCATCGTGAAGAACTTTATTTTCGGCAGTTGCCCAATCAATATTATAATATGCCGGAAACTGTGGAAATGTTAGCTGGAGAATCATTGGCGGTACTTCCTGTTGAGTTCACATTGGATGAGTCATTAGATCAGTCGGATAAGTGGGTGTTGCCATTGCAGATATTGACAGATCCGTCTTATGATTATCAGGTCAATCCTAGAAAGTATTATCGGAGAGCAATGTTGCACCTTCTTCCATTCAATGACTATTCGGGTTTGTATGATGCAAGTCAGTACAAGTGTTATCTAGAAGGAGATAAAACGGTTCCTTTGACTGTTGAGTCAACACGGGCATATGTGGTAGATGATAATACGATTTTTATTTATGCCGGAACGAGAGATATTGATTATTTGGATCGTAAACAATATAAGGTTTTTATTCGATTTACGGACGAGATTGTCGATTTGCAGACTAAAAAACTGGAAGTGTGGTCGGATAATGATGAAATAGAATTGACTACTAATGGGATACAGAGTTATTCAATAAGTGAGGAAATGGATCCATTGAAGGTTTATCTGAAGAAAATATTTATTACTCTCAACTTGAACTACTCTTTTAAGGATATTACTCAGATTCCGGGATCGTCTATTAATTATCAGGTAGAAGGATCATTGTCGATGTTACGTCAGCTTAATACTTTGATCCCTGACGAAGATCAGCAAATCCAATGGTAAAAACATGGAATTTTAGACTTTGTTGAATAATGAAGGAGGACTCGTTGGAAGGAAGAGTCCTCCTTATAATATTATGAACTATATGCGATACAGAATATGTTTGAAAATGTGGTTTATTTTAGGTGCTATATGTTTAATGTCATGTAGCGGTGGTAATGATTCATTGGCTGATACAAATATAGAAAAAGAGGATGGACAGAAAACTGTAATTATAGAACCTATTTCAGGTTTTGTAGCAAAAGAAACTAATAGAGCAAATGAATTATTATTAGAATGGAAAAATCCTTCCAATATTGCGATTGTTGAAATACTTTATTCTCTGAAAGGAAAAGAGGAACTTTCTGAAGCTATAAATGTACGGGTATATGGTGAGAGAAACAGTTCATATACTCTTAAATTAGTGGAATATGGGATTTATCAGGTTAGTGCCGTGGCTATTGACAATTATGGGAAGCGTTCTGAGAAAGTAACTATATTGGCTACTCCAGCTAAAGAAGATACAATTGATCCGGATATTATAGTAGAAAATAAATTGCCTATTGCTGACCCTTTTGTATTGTACTATGAAGGTAAATACTATGCATATGGCACTCGTGTTAATGGTTTTGAAGTGTATATCTCTGAAGACTTGAAACAATGGAAACGAAATGATATTAAAGCTTTGTCACCGGAAAATTCTTGGGGAACGAGATGGTATTGGGCTCCGGAAGTGTATTATGTGAAGTCGAAGAATCTATTTTATATGTTTTATTCAGTGGATGAACATATCTGTGTAGCTACTTCTACTAGCCCGGAAGGTCCATTCGTACAAAGAGAAAAGAAACCTATTGTAGCGGATGAAAAAGGAATTGATACTTCGTTTTTCATAGATGATGATGGTACTCCTTATCTCTATTATGTGCGTTTTATTGGGGGAAATGTAATTTGGGTAGCAGAAATGAATGATGACCTGACCAGCATAAAAAAAGAAACATTGACTAAATGTATAAGTGCTACTGAGCCTTGGGAGAAAAAACAAGGAACGATTGCCGAAGGTCCTTCGTTGTTGAAAAAAGGAGATACATATTATTTAATATATTCGGCAAACCATTATGAAAGTAAAGATTATGCTGTGGGATATGCAACGGCTAGTTCTCCTAAAGGACCTTGGACCAAGTATAGTGGAAATCCGATTCTCCGAAGAGACAAAGAGGCCGCTAAGTCTGTAGGACTGGTTGGTACAGGGCATGGAGCACCTTTTGTCTGTGCAGATGGAAGTTATAAATATATCTTTCATGCTCATGCAAGTGAGACTAGTGTAGGTCCTCGCACTTCCTACATCAGTAACTTCAATATCTCCGATAAAGGAGTAATTAGTATTACAGGAGAAACAATTGGACCGGTGAGAATAAAATAACCATATAAACCAAGAATACCATGAAATATAATAGCTGGATACACGATATAGCGAAAGCGCTGTGTTGCATATTTCTGATACAGACATCAGGAGGTATGCTTTATAGTTGCTCCAGTGAAGATGAAGAATCTGTGCCACCAGCTCAGGAAGGTACGGGAAATGACGAAAAGGAAAAATACACCTATGTGTATCAGTTGAAGGCAGATAATTATAATATGCCGACAGAGGGTACTATCTCTCCGGAATATGATGACTCTCCTGAGGGAAAAGATATTAGCAATTTGGTTGATGGAGACTGGGCAACTTCTTTTTATACTCCTAATAATTCTGTCTCTATCATCTGGAAGGGAAAAGAGCCGGTTGTAGCACGTTATTATTCGGTTATGGCAACCGGAGATAAAGAAGGAAATGCACCTGGTGCCTGGTCTCTTTACGGATCGAATGATAAGGAGAAATGGATGGAGCTGGACAATAGAGTCCGGCAGAAGTTCGAGAAAACGGAAAAGAAATTTATGGCGTTAAACAATAACGAAGCTTATCAATATTATAAATTGACCATTCATCAGAATCAAGGCGGCGAAGGGGTGGAAATCTTGGAATGGATGTTGCAGACTAAGCGGACAATTGATACTCCCTTACTGACTGATTTTCCGGAAGGGAGTACTCCTAAGGAGATAGGCAAACGGCTGGGAAGGCTTTTTGCAAAAGGAAAGCATAATGGAAAAACTCTCAGTTATCCGGAAACTTTTACTTGGAACGGAGCATTGAAATATGCGGAAGTAACGAAAGACAATGAACTGATCCAACCTTTGAAAGATGGGTTTGAGTCTTTTTTTACTACTGATAGGCACTTTTTGCCTGGGATGGACCATGTTGACCGGAATATGTTTGGTAGTCTTCCTCTCACATTGTATCTGATCACTAAAGACGAACGATATCGGGAAATGGGTATACCTTACGCAGATACCCAATGGGAAGTACCGGAAAATGCAAGTGCAAGTGCGAAGTCATGGGCAGCGAAGGGATATAGTTGGCAAACTCGCTTGTGGATTGATGACATGTATATGATTCCTGTCATTCAAACGCATGCTTATAAAGTGACCGGTGAATTGAAATACGTTGAGCGTGCTGCTAAAGAAATGGCGATGTATCTGGATGAGTTACAACGTACGAATGGCCTCTTCTATCATGCACCGGATGTACCCTATTTTTGGGGAAGAGGAAATGGATGGATGGCGGCAGGGATGGTAGAAGTACTTCGCTATCTGCCAGAATCGAGCCCATATTATTTGCCTATTGTAAGAGGTTTCCAGCGTATGATGGCAAGTCTGAAAAATTATCAAACAGAAGAGGGGATGTGGAGACAGTTGATTGATAAACCGGACTGCTGGGTAGAAACATCGGGCTCGGCTATGTTTACTTACGCATTTATTATGGGAGTGAAATATGGATGGTTACCGGTAAAAGAGTATGGTGAAGCTGCTCGAAGAGCATGGTTGGCTATGCTTACTTATATAAACTCGAATGATAAAGTAAGAGAAGTGTGTGTCGGTACCAACAAAAAGAACGACATGCAGTATTATTATGATCGTCCGCGTAATACGGGAGATTATCATGGACATGCACCCTATCTTTGGTGTACGGTTGCTCTTCTGGAAAAATAGCGATGAATACGGGCAATTTTGTCTTTTATTTAAGTATTTTGGGACTAAAATCTTATTTATTGACCTGTTTTTGGCATGTTGAATAAAAGGAAACCTCTACTTTTGTTCCATGCCAAAAACCATTTAAAACTATAACATAAATATGCACAACTTTGTTAAGACCCTTTTTTCTGTTTTGCTACTACTTTTCTGTTCAGTATTGACTGCACAAAATAGGATGAATGACGCCAGAGATCCTAATCGTATCTGGCTTGATTCGGAAGTCACCCATCATGGAGATTATCAGTGGAAAATGATAAAAGCAGGCGATACCACAGATCCGGGTGAGAAAATATCTTCATCAGATTATCCGACAGAAAAATGGTTGCCAGCCATTGTTCCCGGTACAGTCTTAAATTCTTTGGTGTATAATCAGAAATATCCCGAACCTTATTATGGAGTCAATAATAAACTTGAATCAAAGTTGATTCCTGATCTCTCTCAGGTCGGACGTGACTTTTATACTTATTGGTTCCGTACAGAGTTTGCAGTACCTCAGTCTTTTAAGGGGAAGAATGTTTGGTTGCAGCTGGACGGTATCAATTATCGGGCAGAAGTATGGGTGAATGGGAATTTGCTGAGTACCATCAATGGTATGTTCATACAGGACTATATCAATGTGACCGATTTTGTAAAGATAGGAAAGAATAATGCACTGGCTGTCAAAGTGTATCCGGTTGATGTTCCCGGAAGTACTAAGCCGAAGTCTTGGGGGGCTGCCGGAGAATTCCATAATGGTGGTAACGGTAATATCGGATTGAATACTACGATGTTGATGACTGTAGGCTGGGACTTTACCTTTATGGATGGTATCCGTGATCGTAATACAGGTATCTGGAAAAATATTTCTATCTATGCTACCGGAAAGGTAGCTCTACGTCATCCGTTTATTAAGTCTGAATTGCGCAAACCGGATTATGACCAGGCGCGTGAGACCGTATCTGTAGAAGTGATCAATCCGTCAACTAGCAATAGTGGTATTAATTGCAAAGTAAAAGGTGAGATTGTTGGTGAGAATATATCCTTTGAGAAATCATTCCGGGTGATTCGGGGAGAACAAAAACTGGTTACTTTTTCTCCGGAAGAGTTTCCGCAACTTGTGATGAATTCTCCTCGCTTGTGGTGGCCGGTCAACAAAGGACCGCAAAACTTATATGATTTGAAGTTGACCGTATCGGTTGACGGAGTGGTTTGTGATTCCGTAAAGACGAGATTTGGCATTCGTGAAATCACTTCCGATACTAAAACACCGGACAAATCACGTGTCTTTTATGTAAATGGCAAACGATTGTTTATCCGTGGTACGAACTGGATACCGGAAGCTATGTTGAGACACTCTGATGAGCGTACGTATGCTGAATTGCGCTATACTCGCCAGTCGGGCGTCAACCTTCTGCGTATGTGGGGAGGTGGCATTGCCGAATCTGACTATTTCTTCCAGCTTTGTGATGAATTGGGCTTGCTGGTATGGCAGGAATTCTGGATGACAGGGGATACTCGTCATCCTCATGACAAGGCTCTCTATATGAGTAACGTGGAGTCTACAGTGAAGCGTATTCGTAATCATCCGTCTTTGGCTTATTATGTTGCTTCCAATGAAAGCACAGAAATGACCGGAACTCCCGAACTGCTGAATCAGCTGGATGGTACACGTGGATATCAGATGCAGTCGGAGTGTGCCGGAGTACATGATGGCAGCCCTTACAAACAGGTGAATCCGATGCAGCATTATGAAAATACAGCTTCTCCACGAGGTAGTCGTGTAGATGGCTTTAATCCTGAATATGGTGCACCGACTCTTCCTACAGTAGAAATACTCCGGGAAATGATGGATGAGAAAGACCTGTGGCCTATCAACAAAGAAGTGTGGGATTACTTGGATGGAAACGGTTTCCATCTGATGACTACCATGTATACAGACTTGGTGAATCATTATGGAAAGTCATCTTCGATTGATGAATTTGCTCAGAAAGGACAACTGCTGGGTGCAATAAACTCCAAGAGCATTTGGGAAGTATGGAACTATAATAAACTGGATTATGGTGACCGTTTTTGTTCAGGGCTTTTGTTTTGGTATCATAACTGTTCTATGAGGCAGGTAGCTTCCCGTATGTGGGACTGGTCTCTGGAGCCGACAGCTTCGCTTTATCACACGGCCAATTCTTTAGAACCTTTGCATGCTCAGTTCGATTATCTTAAAAATACGGTTTCCGTAGTGAATGATTTCTATCGTTCTTTCGATAACTACAAGGTTACAGCACAGGTGTATGATATAAATAGCCGGAAGGTGTTTGAAGAATCGGCTGCTATTAATCTACCGGCTGATGGAGTAGCGAATGATGCGTTGACTATTCGTTTTCCCGAAGACATCTCTCAGGTTCACTTTATCAAATTAATACTGAAAGATGAGAAAGGGAAAGAAGTTTCTTCTAATTTCTACTGGCGTTCCAACGATAAGTACGAAGGAAAGACGACCTTGACCGGTCCGGCAGCCTCTGGCTTTGAGGATTTGAGTAAACTTCGGACTTCTAAAGTGAAACTGGCTTATAAGGTGAGGGAAGAAGGTGATAACTATTTTGTTGATATCACTATGAGGAATACATCCAATCAGATAGCTTTCTTCAATCAACTGCAATTCCTTAATGCAAAGATGAGTCCGATACGTCCGTCATTCTATACGGATAACTTCTTCTCCCTGACTCCGGGTGAAAAGAAGACGGTAACGATCGAGACGGCAAAGGAAAAACTGGGTGAAGGAGCAATATTGGTATTAAAAGGATGGAATATCGATAGTCAAAAGCACAAACTTAAGTAAGATGAAACTTAAATTTATGGTTGCATTGATAGGCGGATTGTTTAATTGAGTGTTAGTGAATCGGACAAAGGAACTAATGTTCACCAAATGATAAATAGAATACTATGACTTCTAGAAGAGAATTCTTAAAAAAAGCAGGGCTGTTGACCGCAGCTTTCACTGTACCTACTCTCAATACGCAGGGAGAAACAACGCAATCCAGGCTGAGTCTGAAGAATACAAAGATTGCCGTAGATGATCGGTGGGATGTTATTGTAGTTGGCGGAGGGCCTGGCGGTTGTGCTGCCGCTATCTCGGCAGCACGCGAAGGGGCCAAGACTCTATTGATTGAAGCAATGGGGCAACTTGGCGGGATGGGCACAGCTGGTATGGTTCCGGCATGGTGTCCGTTTTCTGATGGTGAGAAGATTATTTATAGAGGTCTGGCAGAGAAAATTTTTGAAGCTTCGAGGAAAGGAGTACCGCATGAGAGAAAACAGAAAATGAATTGGGTGAGTATAAATCCCGAATATCTGATGACAGTTTATGATCAGATGGTTACTGAATCGGGAGCCCGAGTACTCTTCTTCTCAAGAGTTGCTGCTGTAGAAAAAGCAGCCGATGAAACGGTAGACGCTATCATTGTCGCAAATAAATCCGGGCTTGTTGCTTTCAAGGCAAAAGTTTTTATTGATGCGACAGGTGACGGGGATTTGGCGGCATGGGCAGGCGCATCATTCAAGAGAGGAGATGATAGTGGGGTGGTACAGAGCTCATCTTTATGCTTCTCGTTTGCTAATGTCGATAGCTATAACTACAATCTGACAGGACCCTCATTACATACTAGTAATAAGAACAGCCCTGTTTATAAAGCGATTGAGTCTGGGAAATATCCATTGATAGATAAGCATTTTAATAGTAATTTTATTGGTCCGGATGTGGTGCAGTTCAATGCCGGACATCTTGCTAATGTCGATTCAACTGATCCTTGGGCGACTACGCAGGCAATGATGGTAGGTCGGCAAATTGCAGGACAATATTTGGAAGCAATGAAGGATGTTCAGCCCAAAACTTTTGGTAGTGCTTTTTTGGTGAAGACTGCTTCTTTGCTTGGAGTCAGAGATAGCCGTCGGATTGAAGGTGATTATACTTTTACGGTAGAGGACTGGAAAGAACGTAGAACTTTTGAGGATGAAATCGGACGTAACTGTTATTATATAGATGTTCATAAGCCCGGTCATAAAGAGACACGTTATAAAAAAGGAGAATCTCATGGAATCCCTTATCGCTGCCTGACACCTAAAGGACTGAAAAATGTATTGACTGCAGGACGCTGTATATCTACTGATGAAGAAGCATTCGGGAGTTTACGGGTAATGCCTCCTTGTCTGGTGACTGGCGAAGCTGCCGGAATGGCTGCAGTGCATGCTATAAAACAGGCAAAGAATGATGTCCACAAAATCGATACTGATTATCTGCGTAAAAGATTGAAGGAGGAGGGACAATATTTGTTGTAAAGGTAAATGATTTATTATGAATAAAGCAGGAAAATAAGATGAAACTAAAACTCGTAATTAGTCTGACCGGTATATTGATGTTATGTGGATTTACCATGAAACCTTCTACGGATACGACTACAGGTAAGGAGGATAACAGAAGTTGGGTACTCGGTCCCTTCGTACGTCCTGAAGGTGCTAATCCCGTAATTTCACCTCAACCTACTTCTTTTTATTGTCCGATGCAGAAGCAACAGGTGAAGTGGGAAGAGAGTGATACATTCAATCCGGCGGCTACCGTGAAAGACGGGAAAATAGTCGTACTTTACCGGGCGGAAGATAATTCAGCACAGGGCATCGGTAAAAGGACTTCACGTATCGGATATGCTGAGAGCACGGATGGAGTCACAATGACAAGACTGGACACTCCGGTATTATTTCCAGCGGAAGATAACTTTAAAGGTATAGAATGGCCCGGTGGCTGTGAGGACCCACGTGTAGCAATGACGGAAGACGGCCTGTATGTGATGCTTTATACGGCATGGAACCGGAAGACACCGCGTATCGCTGTAGCCACCTCCCGGGATCTAAAGAACTGGACAAAGCATGGACTTGCTTTTGAAAAGGCCTACGACGGACGCTTCACTAAGATAGCCAGTAAATCTGCTTCCATACTGACCAAAGTAAAGAAAGAAAAGCTGGTTATTGATAAAGTAGACGGCAAGTATTTCATGTACTGGGGAGAGTATGCTGTTCACGCGGCTACTTCTGACAACCTTGTAGACTGGTATCCGGTACTGGACGAAAAGAATGAATTAAAGAAGTTGGCGAGACCGCGTAAAGGGCATTTTGACTGTCAGATGACAGAATGCGGACCTCCGGCTATACGAACCCAAAAGGGTATTGTGCTTCTGTATAATGGAAAAAATGCAGGAAAGGACAGGGATACCTCATATCCGGCAGGTGCTTATTGCGCCGGACAATTTTTATTTGATAATAATGATCCTTATAAAGTACTAGACCGGTTGGACAAACCTTTCTTTGTGCCTGAAGCACCTTTTGAGAAGAGCGGGCAATACAAAGATGGAACAGTATTTATCGAGGGACTGGCATATTACAAGAAGAAGTTATATCTCTATTATGGTTGTGCGGACTCAAGAATAGCAGTGGCCGTGTGCGACAATGTAAAGAACCTGAAGGTTAAATAACTCCCGTAGATATTCTATAATTGTATAATAAATAAAAATAAGTCGTTATGTGTAAAAAACTACTTTTATTATTGCTCTTGTTGCCTTTTCAACTATTATCAGCTCAGACTAAATTGCTGACGGACTTCCCGGAAGGATACACTCCCGAAGAGGTCGGTAAGCGTTTGGCATACCGCTTTGTAGGCGAGAAGCACGCACTTCATGCCGGTAAATGGATTGGATATCCGGAAACATTCTACTGGAATGGCGCGCTGAAATATGCTGCGGTAACAAAAGATAAAGAGTTGATAAAGCTTCTGGAAGATAAGTTTGCCCCTTTGTTTACATCAGAGAAGGCGCTGCAGCCGATTATGAATCATGTGGATTTGAATATGTTCGGTAGCCTTCCACTGGATATGTACCGAGTGACAAAGGATAAGAAATACCTGTATCTTGGACTGCCTTATGCCGACTCTCAGTGGGAAGTTCCCGCAAATGCAAAGCCTAAAGAAAAGGAATGGGCTGAAAAAGGGTATTCCTGGCAGACACGTTTGTGGATTGATGACATGTACATGATTACGATTGTGCAGACTCATGCGTATAAAGTGACGAAGGACCGTAAATATATCGATCGGGCGGCGAAAGAAATGGTGATGTACCTGGATGAATTGCAACGCCCGAATGGTCTTTTCTATCATGCACCGGATGTTCCTTTCTATTGGGGACGTGGGAACGGATGGATGGCGGCGGGTATGTCGGAACTGCTCCGTTGTTTGCCAAAGAAGCACAAAGACCGTGCTCGTATCCTGGAAGGCTATCAGAAAATGATGAAAAGCCTGAAGGAGTATCAGAATGCAGATGGTTTATGGAATCAGTTGATTGACAAGTCTGATTGCTGGACAGAGTCATCCGGATCGGCTATGTTTACTTTCGCATTCATTATGGGGGTGAAGAATGGCTGGCTGGATGCGGAAGAGTATGCACCTGCTGCCCGAAAAGCCTGGCTGGCATTGGTTCCGTACGTTAATGAAAAGAATCAGGTCAGAGAAGTCTGTGTCGGAACCAATAAAAAGAATGATCTACAGTACTATTACGATCGTCCTCGTCGTACTGGTGATTATCATGGACAAGGTCCCGTTCTTTGGTGTACTGTCGCTCTTCTGGAAAAATAACAGAGTATTTCCTTATTCTTGTTTTATTGCCGCATAAATCAAGGAGAATCATAGTCCGTAGTTTCCCTTTTGAGAAAGGGAAGCTGCGGATGCTTTTATCATAACGGATACGGTTGCATGAGACTGGATCTTCAGATATCGGCACTCGATGAACAGGCAAAAAGGACGTAATATGTTCTGTTTTGGTACTATTTTACTCATTCTACATTCATTTAGAACGAATTCTTTTACTAATTGCTCAATTTGTTTTACTGAGATAAGGTGATCTTCGCTAATTTTGTCCTCGTTGATAAGAGCCGGTAATGGCTTGGGAAATATATCTAAATAAAGTATTAACAGAATCAGGATTAGTGCTGATTCATATAATTATGATGAGCTGTATGAACTTAAAATTCTTGCTTTGTGGAATAGCTATCGGGCTATTGACCGGGTCTGCCTGGGCCGTTAATTATACACCGGAACAGGTCAATGCACATATTTCTTTGAAAGTGCCCGGAAATAAGGCTAAGCAGTACCCTTTAATTTTAAAGAGAACGCAGAATGATAATTCTGCCTATCAGTTAGTAGCCTCTGAAAATATTCCGCTGACGATTACTCAAAAGGTCAAGGAAGCTAATGGGCGTCTACATATTGACATGTGTATTACAGCTCTGGAGGATGTGTACTTTAACTATGGACAGAATGTGTCTACCGGTTTCCGTCACGACGATTGCTTGTTTTATATGCCCGGATTTTGGTATCGCCGTAATCTGCGCTCTCCCAAAGAAGCTCCTTCATTCCATACATCTGATAGTTGGGTAGTCCGTGAGGATAGATTGAGTGCTCCATTGACGGGCATCTATAATGAGAAGGACAAGCGATATATGACGATAAACCGACTGGATAAGTTTACGACCGACGCTTTGACTACACATAAGGAAGGTGAAGTGATTCTTTCCGGAAAAACATCCTTGGGTTTTACAGGTTTTGAAAATCAGAATGGAGTGGCTGCGCTTTCTTTCGGTTTCCCCTATGAAGAAGCTCCCAGAAGCTATATCCGTAAACTGACATTGGCTCCTAAAGTAAAAGCTTTCCAACTGCTGAAGAAAGGGGAAAACATCATGTTAACTTGGGAAATCTCGGAAAACAGTGCGGATGACTTTTCCGATTTTGTACGTCATGCCTGGGAATATTCTTATGATACTTATGCTCCGAAACCGGTTGACACTCCTTACTCCATTTCTGATATGAAGCAGACGCTCAGCAATTACTTTGTGAATAGCTTGGTAAGCAAGCCGGAGTTGACCTATAATTCGGGCGTCGGTCTGCGAACAGATGACTGTAAGAGTAACGGTGAAGCGGAAATTGGTTTCGTGGGACGTGTGCTCTTGAACTCGTTCAATGCTTGGGAATATGGCTGGGAAACCAATCGTGAAGAACTGAAGGAAAATAGTCTTAAGATCTTTGACAGTTATCTGAAGAATGGATTTACACCGGCGGGTTTCTTTAAGGAATTTGTTAATTTAAACCGTGGGTTTGAAGAACCGGTACATAGTATTCGACGTCAATCTGAAGGAATTTATGCGATACTTCATTTTCTGGCATACGAAAAGAAACAGGGACGCAAGTACCCGGAGTGGGAACAGCGGGTCAAACAGATGTTTGAAATGTTCCTGAAACTTCAGAACGCTGACGGCAGCTTCCCCAGAAAATTCCGTGATGACTTTACGATTGTGGATAAGAGCGGAGGTAGTACTCCTTCAGCAACATTGCCACTAGTGCTGGGATATAAATACTTCAAGGACAAACGCTATCTTGCCAGCGCCAGAAAGACAGCTGAATATCTTGAGAAAGAACTGATCTCCAAAGCAGACTATTTCTCTTCTACACTTGATGCGAACTGCGAGGACAAAGAAGCATCGCTGTATGCAGCCACTGCTACATACTATCTTTCACTGATTACGAAAGGCGAAGAACATAAGCATTATGCTGACCTGACAAAGAAGGCCGCCTACTTTGCCCTGTCATGGTATTATCTGTGGGATGTTCCGTTTGCTCCGGGACAGATGTTGGGAGACATTGGCATGAAAACCCGCGGTTGGGGAAATGTGTCAGTGGAAAATAATCATATCGATGTATTTGTTTTTGAATTTGCTGACGTGCTTCGTTGGTTGTCCAAAGAATACAAAGAGAACCGCTTGTCTGATTTTGCAGAGGTGATCTCGACTTCCATGCGTCAGTTGCTGCCTCATGAGGGCCATATGTGCGGCATTGCTAAGGTCGGTTATTATCCTGAAGTGGTTCAGCACACCAACTGGGATTATGGAAAGAATGGAAAAGGATATTACAACGATATTTTTGCTCCCGGCTGGACGGTTGCTTCCTTATGGGAACTTTATACTCCCGGACGTGCGGAGACTTTCCTGAAGAAATAAAACAGTACAGGTTGTGTCCTGCAGAAACCTTTTAAATTATATCATGATGAAACAATTTATTATCTTATTAGTCGTGTTTTTTAATTGTTCGTATCTGCCTGCTCAGTGGAAACCGGCAGGAGAACGGATTAAAACAGAATGGGCTACCAAAATAGACGTTGAGAATGTGTTGCCCGAGTATCCCCGTCCGATTATGGAACGTCCGAACTGGGTGAACCTGAATGGGTTGTGGAATTACGCCATAACTCCGGTAGGGCAGGCGGCTCCTCAAAAATATGAGGGACAGATCCTGGTTCCTTTTGCGATAGAATCCAGCTTGTCCGGTGTAGGAAAAAGACTCGGAAAGGAGAATGACTTGTGGTACCAACGCAAATTCTCTGTGCCGTCAAAATGGAAAGGCGAACGTGTATTGCTGCATTTTGGAGCTGTTGACTGGAAAACAGATATTTGGGTAAATCAAATTAAAATAGGACAGCATACTGGTGGCTTTACTCCTTTCTCATTCGATATCACTCCTGCCTTGAAGAATGGAGAGAATGAACTGGTAGTAAAGGTTTGGGACCCGACGGATAATGGTACTCAGCCTAGAGGAAAACAAGTGAATAAGCCCTCCGGTATCTGGTATACGCCGGTTAGTGGAATATGGCAGACAGTATGGCTGGAACCTGTGCCTGCACAGTCTATCACGAACATCAAAACAACTCCTGATATCGATCTGAATAAACTGACAGTAGAAGTTGCTACTGATGAGAAGAAGCTATCGGACAAAATAGAAGTGAAGGTGTTCGATGGAAAGGAACTGGTGGCTAAAGGAGTTTCCATTAATGGTATTCCTGTTGAAATAGCCATGCCGGCTGGTGTGAAGTTATGGTCACCGGAGTCCCCTTCTTTGTATGATTTGGAGATCAGCCTGTTCGAAGGTAATAAGCTGGTGGATAAGGTCAAGAGTTATGCTGCCATGCGTAAATTCTCTACCAAGAGAGACAAGAACGGCATTGTGCGCTTGCAGTTGAATAATAAGGACCAGTTCCAGTTCGGTCCTTTAGATCAAGGCTGGTGGCCCGATGGGCTGTATACGGCTCCTTGTGATGAGGCATTGGTATATGATATTCAAAAGACAAAAGACTTTGGTTATAACATGATCCGTAAACATATCAAGGTGGAACCGGCTCGTTGGTATACGCATTGCGACCGTTTGGGAATTATTGTATGGCAAGATATGCCGAGCGGAGATAAGAATCCGGAATGGCAGATGCGCGAGTATTTTACAGGAACGGAGAAGAAACGTTCCACAGAATCAGAAGCAACCTATCGAAAAGAATGGAAAGAAATCATCGATTGTCTTTATTCTTATCCTTGTATTGGTACATGGGTGCCGTTTAATGAAGCCTGGGGACAGTTCAAGACTCCTGAAATTGCAGAATGGACCAAACAATATGACCCTTCACGCTTGGTGAATCCTGCCAGTGGTGGTAATCATTATACTTGTGGTGATATGCTTGACTTGCACCATTATCCGGGGCCGGAAATGTTTTTGTATGACGCCCAGCGTGCTACAGTGCTCGGAGAATATGGTGGTATCGGTCTGGTATTGAAAGAGCATCTATGGGAACCGGATCGTAACTGGGGATATGTTCAGTTTAATACTTCTAAGGAGGCAACCGATAAATATATGGAATATGCCAATGTATTGAAAGAACTGATTCCCCGTGGATTCTCGGCTGCTGTCTATACTCAGACTACAGATGTGGAAGTAGAAGTAAACGGATTATTGACTTATGACCGTAAGGTTATCAAGCTGGATGAAAAAACATTGAGGAAGATGAATAAGGAGATCTGTGATGCTCTGAAATAACAGGTTCCATTTACTCATGATATTTATCTGATTGTTGGTATGGGGTGGACTAATTTTTTAGCCCACCCCATGTTTTACTAAATTGATTTGATATTAGGATTTCAATAAGGGACCTTAAAACAATTGGTTTACTGACTGCAGTTTTTACGGTTTCTGCTGTTGGTTTATATAATGAAAGTTTTTCTTGCAGTTTTAGGATTTTCTTGATAACTTTCCGCCCTACTTTATCTAAATACTAGTTGCTATGGAACGCATGTCCATTAAATATTTCGTGAATAATAATAGTTTGGGACCAGACCGGAACATTTCTTCAGTCGGCTTTGAAGAGATTCCCCCAAATACTTCCTATCCGACTTTGAATCATTCTGCCGGTTATTATTTTAATCCGGATAAAGGACGTATACTGACGGAGTATCAACTGATTTATATTACAGAGGGAGAAGGGGTGCTTGAAACAAGAAGTGGGGGTGTATTTACTATCAAGCGAGGTATGATTTTTGTTCTCTTTCCGGGCGAATGGCATACCTATTATCCTAATTATCAAACAGGTTGGAGTCATTATTGGATCGGCTTTTGCGGTCCGGAAGTTGATAGCTGGATGACGAATGAGTATTGTTCGAAAGAAAGTCCTGTATTTAAGGTCGGTATCAATGATGAGATCGTTTCTTTATTCAGAAAAGCTATTGATGTTGCTAACGAAGAACCTACTTTATATCAACGCGTATTGAGTGGATTGGTGACCTATCTGGTGGCACTAATGTGTAGTATCGATAAGAACCTGCAGGTAGAGAATGATGATTTCTCTTCTAAAATAGATTATGCTTGTGTGCTCATGAAGGAATTGATAGATCAACCAGTTTCTATGCAAGAGATTGCCAAAAAAGCAGGTATGGGATATTCTCTTTTTCGAAAGTTGTTTAAGGAACAGAAGAATTATGCACCTGTGCAATATTTCCAAAATCTGAAAATACAGAAAGCCATAGAGTTGTTGACCACTACTACTATTCCGGTAAAAGAGATAGCATATAGGCTAGATTTTGAATCTCCGGCTTATTTCTCTGCCCGATTCAAGAAACAAACAGGAAAATCACCTATAGAATATCGAGAAGATTTTCGTATCAAATAATGATAGTGTTCTGGCAATTATCGAAAGTCTTTCTCTTTTAAGATGACTAAGTTTGTATCATAATTAAAAAATGAATAATGCTATGATACAACAAAAAGTAAGAGTGGGACTTTTAGGAGTCGGATTGGATACTTATTGGGGACAATTTGAAGGGCTCCTTCCCCGTCTGTTAACTTATCAGGATGAAATAGCCGTCAAAATAGAGGCAATGGACGTACAAGTTATCAATACGGGGATGGTGGATTCGCCTCTAAAAGCTAATGAATGTGCCCTACAATTAAAACAAGCTGATGTAGAATTGGTTTTTCTGTTTATTTCTACTTATGCTCTTTCTTCTACGATACTACCTGTAGCTCAACAAGTAGGCAAGCCTATTATTATATTAAATATACAACCTGCATCAGCAATAGATTATCAAAAACTCAATTCAATGGGGGATAGAGGAAGAATGACAGGTGAATGGTTGGCACATTGTCAGGCATGTTCTGTTCCAGAGTTTGCGAGTGTTTTCAATAGAGCCGGTGTGCGATATGATATTATCACCGGGTATTTATCAGAAGATTATGTATGGGAGGAAATTGCCTCTTGGGTTGACGCTGTACGTGTAATGTATGGAATGCGCACAAGCCGTTTGGGAGTTTTGGGGCATTACTATTGTGGTATGCTAGATGTATATACTGATCTTATGAAGCAGAGTGCAGTGTTTGGTACTCATATAGAGTTACTAGAGATGTGTGAGCTAAAAGCTTATAGAGAGGAAGTTAGCGATGGGGAACTGAAGCAAAAACTGGACGAATTTTATGATAAGTTTAATGTGGAAGCATCATGTAGTTCGGAGGAGCTAGTGAGGGCTGCACGTACTTCTGTGGCTTTGGATAAATTAGTGAATGTGCATCAACTGGGAGCGATGGCTTATTATTATGAAGGATTCTGTGGGAATGATTATGAGAATATTGTAACTTCTGTTATTGCAGGTAATACGTTGTTGACAGGATATGGAATACCCGTTGCCGGAGAATGTGAAGTGAAAAATGCACAGGCGATGAAAATTATGTCACTATTAAAAGCTGGTGGTTCTTTCTCTGAATTTTATGCAATGGATTTTAAGGATGATATTGTATTACTAGGACATGATGGCCCGGCACATTTTGCAATCGCCGAAGAGAAAGTGAAACTAGTGCCTCTTCCATTATATCACGGTAAACCGGGTAAAGGTCTGTCCATCCAGATGAGTGTAAAACCCGGTGATGTTACACTTTTGTCGGTATGTGAGGGAAGAGACGGAGTCTTTCTACTTGCTGCTGAGGGGGAGGCTGTACAAGGAGAAACTTTACATATTGGCAATACAAATAGTCGTTATCGCTTTCCGTGTGGTGCTCGTCGGTTTATGGATCAATGGAGTAAAGCGGGACCTTCACATCATTGTGCGATTGGCATTGGACATAAAGTCTCTGAACTGAAGAAACTGGCATTTCTTCTGGATATTCCAATAATAGTAGTTGAATAATGCTTTAAAACTCTTTTTATGGAAAAGTTAAAGTATTCTCTTTTGTTTATGATTTCAATTCTGGCTATTTCCAATAGATGGGTGTCGGCAAATGAGATCGACAACGAAAGGAACCGTATATACAATAGTTCTTATAGTGGGAAATATAATAATCGAATCGCTTTTCCTATAGGGGGAATTGGTGCAGGTATGTATTGTCTGGAAGGAACAGGCTATATATCTCATATGTCAGTATGGCATCGACCGGAAGTTTTTCATGAACCGGGAATGTTTGCTGCTCTGTATGTGAAGGGGGTATGTAATGGGGCTAAGGTACTTGAAGGACCTGTATCTGATTGGAGAAAATTTGGAATGCCCAATTACGGTACAGGAGGCAGTATGGGATCAATATTAGGACTTCCCCGTTTTGATACGGTTGAATTTGAAGCACGTTTTCCGTTTGCCAAGGTTTCATTAACAGATAAAGATATCCCCGTTAAGGTAACCATTTTGGGGTGGAGTCCTTTTATTCCGGGTGATCCGGATAATTCCAGTTTACCGGTAGGAGGATTGGAATATAGTTTAGAGAATACTAGCAAAGAGGTTCAGGAAACTATTTTCTCCTACCATGCTCGTAACTTTCTGAGTTGGGGTAAAGGATTGGATGTTATAAAAACGATGCCTCATGGGTTTATCCTTTCACAGTCAGGCACAGAAACGGAACCTCATTTGCAGGGTGATTTTGCTATCTTTACGGATCAGGATTCTTTAAAGATTAATTATTGTTGGTTTCGTGGAGGATGGTTTGATAGTCTTACGATGGTCTGGAACGCTATTGAGACAGGTTTAATGCCACAATCTCCAGCAATAGAGAAAGGTGCACCAGGAGCTTCTATGTTTGTCCCGGTAACATTGATGCCAGGGGAAAAGAAAACAATTAGAATTTATACGGCATGGTATGTTCCTAACTCGACTTTAAGGCTTGGAGAGGAACCGGAAGACTGGAATGACAATAATGTCGACTCCGCAAGACTAGCTGTAGAAAAGGCAGATAAGGGTAATTATAAACCTTGGTATAGTAGCCGCTTTACAGGAGTGAATGAGGTTATTGATTATTTTCTGTCTCATTATAAGATTTTGCGCAATCAGACGGAAAGGTTCACAGACTCTTTTTATCGTTCTACCTTACCGCCTGAAGTGATTGAAGCTGTTTCTGCTAACTTAAGTATTTTAAAGTCTCCAACGGTGATGCGGCAATATGACGGACGCTTATGGACTTGGGAAGGATGTGCCGATAATTGGGGCTCGTGTCATGGCTCATGTACTCATGTCTGGAATTATGCACAAGCTATTCCACACTTATTTCCTTCCTTGGAACGTTCGTTAAGGCATACTGAATTTGAAGAAGGGCAAGATTTGAAAGGCCATCAAGTGTTTCGTGCCAATTTACCGATTCGTCCTACCCGGCACGACTTTCACTCAGCTGCTGACGGGCAATTGGGAGGTATAATGAAAGTATATCGTGAGTGGCGAATTTCAGGCGATAATGAGTTCCTTATCTCTATGTATCCAAAAGTAAAAAAGAGTTTGGACTACTGTATCTCAACTTGGGATCCTCGTAGGGTAGGAAGTATTGAAGAACCACACCATAATACTTATGATATTGAGTTCTGGGGGCCAGATGGTATGCATAATAGTTTCTATTATGGAGCTTTATCAGCTTTCATTCGTATGAGTGAGTTTCTTGATAAAGACGTTACTGAATATAAGAAACTATTGAAAAAAGGACGAGAATTTACTGAAACAGGCTTGTTTAATGGTGAGTATTTTATCCAAAACATAGAGTGGAGGGGATTAAATGCAAAAGATCCGACTGTTGCACAAAGTTTCCATAGTTCTTATTCTCCCGAAGCAAAAGAAATACTGGAGAAGGAAGGTCCTAAGTATCAGTATGGGAACGGTTGTCTGTCTGATGGAGTTTTGGGGTCGTGGCTCTCCCGAATGTGTGGGATGGAAGAAACTCTGAATACAGAAAAAGTGAAGAGCCATTTATTATCAGTACATCGATATAATTTTAAAAAAGATCTGACTGATCACGCCAATCCTCAGCGTTCCCCTTACGCTTTAGGCAAAGAAGGAGGCTTATTATTAGGAAGTTGGCCTAAAGGGGGCAAGTTGTCATTACCTTTTGTCTATAGTAATGAAGTCTGGACAGGAATAGAATATCAAGTAGCTTCACATTTGATGCTACAGGGAGAGGTAGAAAAAGGCCTTGAGATCGTACGTGCCTGTAGGCAACGTTATGATGGAAGCGTCCGTAACCCTTTTAATGAGTATGAGTGTGGACATTGGTACGGACGAGCGTTATCCAGTTATGGCTTACTTCAAGGATTGACAGGAGTCCGATATGATGCTGTAGATAAAACACTGTATATTAATTCAAAAATAGGAGACTTTATTAGCTTTATCAGTACGGAGTCTGGATTTGGTAATATAGAACTTCGTTCCGGAAAACCTTTTGTAAAAGTAGTATCCGGTCATATAGAGGTTGACAGATTTGTCGTATCAGGGAAAGTAGTTGAATAATCAACAATAAGATAATAACTAAATTTTTAAGTGATAACTAAATACTATAATATTATGGATAGAAGAACTTTTCTTAAATCTGCGAGTATGAAAGGTACTGCCATTGTTACAGCTTCTGCTGTGGGTACTGAAATGCTTCATGCAGCGGAGAGCATAGGGGTTTCTGATGTTGCATCAGGAAAACAGAATGCTCCAAAAGCGAAACGGTTACCGGAAGATTTACAAGAGCTTGTAAAAGATAGTTCTTTGTTGAGAAAACCTGATAACCTGACAGTTGCCTGCTATACTTTTCCGAATTATCATGCTTCTGCTTTACATGATAAGATTTACGGACCGGGCTGGACAGAATATAATTTGGTGAGAAGCGCCCGTCCTTGGTTCCAGGGGCATGCTCAGCCTAGAGGTCCATTGCTTGGGGAGATGGATGAAAGTAAGCCAGGTACTTGGGAAAAATATAATGAGCTGTGCAAGCAAAGTGGTATTGATGTGCTGATTTGGGATTGGTACTGGTATAATAATGAGCCATGTTTGCATGAAGCTCTTGAGAATGGCTTTTTGAGAGCTTCAAACCGTAATGATGTGAAGTTTGCCTGTATGTGGACCAACCACCCTTGGTATGTATTGTATCCAACTTTGTTACCTAATGGATATAAAGCTTATCCTCCAAGTTTTGCACCGGCAGATGGTAGTTTGAAAGAGTGCTGGCAGAGTTTGTCCTATATCATTTCCAGATATTGTCATTTGGAAAATTATTGGAGGATTGATGACAAACCTGTGGTATGTATTTGGGATCCTAATCGTTTGGAGAAGAATATTGGGGTTGACGGGGTTAAACAGTTGTTTGCTGAATTAACGGAATTTGCCCGTAAGTTGGGACATAAAGGGTTACATTTCCATTCTTCAGGTTTTTATTCTCCTAATTCGAAAGAGGTTGGTTATAATACTGCCGGTTCTTACAATCCGTTTACTTGGGTAGCTGATAATTACCAGCCCAAGAATATCGAACTGCCGGATTATGGAGTGGCTGCTGCTGATGTGGCTTTCAAATTATGGCCTAAACATCATGATGACTTTGCCATACCGTATCTTCCATCTCTTTCGCCAGGGTGGGACTCTACTCCCAGATATATTCCGCCGGTGAGCAGGCCGGATCAACCCAATCGCGATGCATGGCCTAATTGCGTTATTTTGGATAATGAAAATCCTGCATCTTTCAAAGCACTTGTTCAGTCGGCTTTTGCGTATTTGAATAAGCATAAGGATGTTCCTCCGATCCTCACTATTGCCTGTTTTAATGAATGGACTGAAGGGCATTACTTATTGCCGGATAACCGATTTGGATATGGGATGCTTGATGCGCTTGCTGAAGCCTTGGGAAAGTCTGATAACCATCAGATACATGGATTTTTTTAATATTGAATTTGTTGAACTTTAAATAAGAAAGAAAATGAAAAACCAGTTTGTTAAATGTATTAGTCAGTTATTGTTTTTATTGTTGATAATAGGTGTATTGCCTGTTTATGCACAGAAAAAAAGTAAAGAGAAGATTTATCGTTTGCCTGATGATCTTGAAACATTGGCAGGTGATCCTGCTTTGTTAAAGAAACCGGAAGGATTAACGGTGGCTGCTTATGCTTTTCCTAATTATCATGCTTCGGCTTTGCATAATAAAATATATTCTCAGGGCTGGACTGAATATAATTTGATTCGTAGCGCCCGCCCTTGGTTTGAAGGGCATCAACAGCCACGTACGCCCTTGTTAGGGGAGCTTGATGAGAGTAAGCCTTCTACTTGGGAGACATATAACAAGCTTTGCAAACAAAGTGGCATTGATGTTTTGATTTGGGATTGGTATTGGTATGATGGTAAACCATGTCTGCATGAAGCATTGGAAAATGGTTTTCTGGAAGCTAGTAATACAAAAGACGTAAAGTTTGCTTGTATGTGGACCAATCATCCTTGGTATGTATTGTATCCAACGAAGCGTACTGATGGAAGTAATGCTTATCCTCCAAGTTTTGATGCTCCCGATTTCTCTAAAGAAGAGTGTTGGAAAAGTCTTTCTTATATGATTTCACGCTATTGCCATTTGGAGAATTATTGGAGAATTGATGATAAGCCAGTGATTTGTATTTGGGATGCACGGCGTTTGGAATCTAAATTGGGAATAGCAGGAGTGAAACAGTTATTTGCGGAGTTGACGGATTATGCAAAAAAACTGGGACATAAAGGTTTGCATTTTCATGTGACAGGTTTCAGTTGTGGAAATATGAAAGAAGAGGGATATGATACTGTAGGCTCTTATAATCCGATGGATTGGATTGCAGGCCGCTTCCAACCCAAAGAAATCGAATTACCGGATTATGGAACAGTGGCAGCTGATGTGGCTTTTAAGTTATGGGATGAACATCATGGTCAGTTTGATATTCCTTATGTTCCGGCTGTAGCTCCGGGATGGGATTCTACTCCAAGATATATAGCTCCGGTGAGTCGTCCGGCAAAAGCAGACCGTAGTCAATGGCCGGGTTGCACTATTTTTAAGAATGAGAATCCAGCCTCTTTCAAGGCTTTTGTTCAATCGTCTTTTGTGTATTTGAACAAACATCCGGAAGTTCCACGAATTCTGACCATTGCTTGTTTTAATGAATGGTCTGAAGGACACTATTTATTGCCGGACAATCGTTTCGGTTATGGTATGCTCGATGCTTTAGGAGAAGCCTTAGGTAAAGAAGGAAATCACGAAAAGCACGGGAAATGATTTGTTAAACGTTAAATCTGAGAACTTATGTTTACTATGACAAACTTTGCAAAGAGAGGACGGTTGTCAATCTCTTGGAGGGCATGTATCCTGTTAGTTGGTCTTTGTTGTCCTTTTCCTGTAGTTTCTTCTTATGCAACAGACAGTATAACAGAGATTCAGCAAAATAAGACAAAGAAATTTAGAGGTAATGTATTGGATGAGGCAGGAGCACCGGTAACAGGTGCTACTGTCCAGATACAAGGGAAAGCTGGCGGTGTCATAACTGATATAGATGGTAATTTCACGATCGAAGTTGGCGAGAGTGATGTTTTGCAAATAACCTTTATAGGTTTGGAGACTCAATTGGTTCCTGTTAGAGGAAAAGCGTCTATGAAGATTGTGATGAAAGAATTACGGGATGAGCTGGAAGAAGTGACAGTAGTAGCTTTTGCTAAGCAAAAAAAAGAGAGTGTAATCGGTTCTATTCAGACTGTAAAACCTGCGGAGCTGAAAACACCCAGTAGTAATCTGACTACTTCTTTGGCTGGGCGTATGGCAGGTGTGATAGCGTATCAACGTAGTGGTGAACCAGGGAAAGACAATGCTAATTTTTTTATACGTGGTGTAACGACGTTTGGTTATAAAAAAGACCCATTGATTTTGCTTGATAATGTGGAAGTATCGTCAGATGACTTGGCGCGAGTACAGCCCGATGACATTGCTAGTTTCTCAGTATTGAAAGACGCGACATCTACAGCGTTATATGGAGCACGTGGTGCAAATGGAGTTATCTTGGTAACAACAAAAGAAGGAAAGGAAGGAAAAGCTCAGGTGTCGGTTCGTGTGGAGAATTCCTTTTCAGCTCCGACGAAGATGATTGATATTGCTGATCCTATTTCATATATGAGATTAAACAATGAAGCCGTTCTGACACGTGATCCTCAAGGAGTCATTCCTTATCCGGAATCTAAAATTGCTAATACTATGGCTCCCAATAGGAATCCGTATGTTTACCCGACCGTAGACTGGATGAAAGAGATGTTTAAAGATTATACTGTTAATCAGCGGGTAAACTTCAATGTAAGAGGTGGTGGTAGTGTGGCAACTTATTATCTGGCGGGCACATTTAGTAATGACACAGGATTACTTAAGAATGATGGATTGAATAACTTTAATTCGAACATTAGCCTGAAGAAGTACAATATCTTATCAACTTTTAATATTCATCTGACAAAGACAACAGAAGTGAAGGTGCGTTTTCAGGCTGATTTTGATGATTATCGTGGTCCTGTTGACGGAGGTAATATCTTATTCGATCATGCTATACACGCAAGTCCGGTTGATTTTCCTAAATATTATTTGCCTGATTTACAAAATCAAGGGGTAGGACATCCGCTTTTCGGCAATATGGAGGGAGCTAACCATATCAATCCTTATGCAATTATGACTAGCGGGTATAAGGATTATAGTCGTACCAACATTTCTGCACAAGCAGAAATTGAGCAGAATCTGGACTTTATAACAGAGGGGTTGACTGTACAAGGGCATTTTAGTACAGTGAGACGTTCTTATTTTGATGTTTCCCGCTCTTATACTCCGTATTACTATAAAATAGGTTTTTATGATAAAGAGTCGGATAACTATGTATTACAAGCACTAAATCCTGATAGCGGAACTGAGTATCTGGGCTATAGTGAAGGACCGAAAGATGTCTATACGCAAATATATATGCAGGCTAAAGCCAATTATGCCCGGAAGTTTGGCTTGCACGATGTAGGAGCTTTGTTGGTATATCAAAGGAAAGAAGAACTCTTGGGGAATGCCGGTAGTGTTATAAAATCATTGCCTAAAAGAAATCAGGGAATATCTGGTCGAATGTCTTATGGTTATGATAGCCGTTATTTTGCAGAATTCAACTTTGGATACAATGGATCCGAACGATTCGCTCAGAATGAAAGATATGGTTTTTTCCCTTCTATAGGAGGTGCATGGATGCTCTCTAATGAGGCTTTTTGGAGACCGATAGAGAAAGTGGCAAATAAGTTGAAGTTAAAGGTTACTTATGGTCTTGTCGGTAATGATGCAATAGGAAGTGATTCAGATCGATTTTTCTACTTGTCTAATATGAATATGAACTCTTCCGGTAGAGGACAGGTTTTTGGAACCAACTGGGGAAATTATAAAGATGGGATTTCCACGGTACGTTATCCCAATGAGTTTATAACATGGGAAGTTGCAAAGAAGCTGAATATTGGTTTTGAACTAGGCTTGTTCAATAGTTTGGATGTACAATTTGACTATTTCCGTGAAGACCGTTCTAAAATCCTAATGGACAGAAGTTTTATTCCTACTACCATGGGATTGGAGGCTAGTGTACGTGCTAATGTAGGTGAAGCTGCATCTCATGGAGTAGACTTGTCGGTGAATTATAACCATTGGTTTAATAATAAGATTTGGTTGCAGGGTTATGGTAATTTCACTTATGCGACAAGTGAATTTAAAGTGGCTGATGAACCGGATTATGCTGCTGCCGGATTACCATGGAGGTCAAGAGTCGGTTACAGTTTGAGCCAACAATGGGGATATATTGCAGAGCGACTTTTTGTAGATGAGGCAGATATCGCAAACTCTCCGGTACAAAGTTTCGGGACATATTTGCCTGGTGATATCAAGTATAAGGATATAAATAAAGATGGAAAGATATCTGATGCCGACTTAGTTCCTATCGGTTATCCTACAACGCCTGAGATTACGTATGGTTTTGGGTTGTCAATGGGATTTAAGAATTGGGACATATCTTGTTTCTTCCAAGGATCTGCAAGATCCAGTTTCTTTATAGATTCGGAGCAGATAGCACCATTCAATAATCCTCCGTCAACGACAGGTTCTTATACTCGGAAGACAGCATTATTTCAGGCGATAGCTGATAGCTATTGGTCAGAAGAACATCGTGATATTTATGCATTCTGGCCGCGTCTTTCTACTGAATCGATAAAGAATAATACTCAAGTGAGTACTTGGTGGATGCGTGATGGTTCTTTCATGCGCCTGAAATCATTAGAGTTAGGGTATAGCTTTCCGCAACAAATGATCAAGAAGATTCATTTGACTAAATTGCGTTTGTATGCGAATGGAACCAATTTATTGACCTTCAGTAAATTTAAACTTTGGGATCCGGAGATGGGTGGATTAGGAGTCGGATATCCCAATCAGCGTGTTATTAATTTAGGTATACAAGTTGACTTTTAAAGAATAATAATATGAAAACTAAGAAGATATTTAATTTCCTGCTACTCTTAGGTTTCTTGTCTGGATGTGATTATCTTGATATTGTTCCAGATAATCTGCCGACTTTAGAGATGGCTTTTAATAACAAGAGTTCTGCTGAAAGATTTCTGTTCACTTGCTACTCTTTTGTTCCGGAACATGGTAAGATTGGAACTGACCCGGGGATGGATGTAGGTGATGAAGTGTGGTATTATAGTGATAATTCTGCCGACTATTCAAATAAAACGACTTTTTGGATAGCCAAAGGCATGCAAAATTCCAATGAACCTTTAGTCGATTATTGGAATGGGACACAATGGGGAAAAGCCATGTTTGTAGGGATACGTGATTGTAATGTTTTTATAGAAAACATAGATAAGGTTCCTGATCTTTCGGCTTATGATAAAGAAACATGGAAGGCAGAAGCCAAGGTCCTGAAAGCCTTCTATCATTTTTGGATGATGAGAATGTATGGTCCTATCCCAATTATAAAAGAAAACATCCCGGTTTCGGCGGGTGAGGATGAAGTGAGAGTCGTTCGCGATAAAATAGATGATATTGTGACTTATATTGTTTCTCTGATAGATGAGTCAGTCGAATATTTGCCATTGAATATTCAGAACGAAGCAGCAGAAATGGGACGAATAACTCGTCCGGCTGCTAAGGCTATTAAGGCTAAGATATTAGCATTTGCAGCGAGCCCGTTTTTTAATGGCAATCTGGATTATGCAAATTTCAAAAATGCCGAAGGTGAACCATTCTTTAATCAGGTATATGATAATGAGAAATGGGCAAAAGCTGCGGATGCCTGTTTGGAGGCCATTCAATGTGCGGAGGAAGCGGGACATGGACTTTATGAGTTCGTAAATATGTCTTCTACCCAATTGAGTGATGAAACAATTCTTTCATTAAGTAATCGTTGCAAGGTTACCGAGCGTTGGAATAAAGAACTTGTTTGGGGGTGTGGACAATCGGGTATAAGAGATTTGCAGGTACTTTGTCAGCCTTGGTTAGAGTCTAATTACTCTTCTGACGACAGATATCATAATGCCCGAAATGGAACATTTGCACCCACTTTGGCTGTGGCTGAAACTTTTTATACTAAGAATGGTGTACCAATGGATGAAGACAAAAATTATGATTATAGTAAGCGATACACTACTCAAGTAGCAACTGAAGCCGATAAGTATTATATTCAACCGGGCTATACGACTGCAAAACTACACTTTGATAGAGAACCTCGCTTTTATGCAACACTAGGTTTCGATGGTTCCAGTTGGTATGGTATTGGTAAGATGGATGATAATGATATGTGGTATCTTCAGGCAAAAGCCAAACAGGCTTCAGGAAAGCGTGGAAATACTTTGTATTCAATCACTGGATATTTTGCAAAGAAGCTGGTACGTTATCAGAATGCGATGGTTCCTGCAAGCATACAGATAGAGACATATCCTTTCCCGATAATACGGTTGGCAGATTTATATCTGTTGTATGCTGAAGCTTTGAATGAGGCTAAGAAAGAAGAAGGCACAGTGCCTGAGGATTGCTATACTTACATTGACAAAGTGAGAGCAAGAGCCGGGCTAAAGGGAGTAAAAGATTCATGGCGTTTATATGCGAATGATGCCAATAAACCCAATACTTATGAAGGCTTTCAGACAATTGTGCGCAAGGAAAGAATGATTGAGTTGGCGTTGGAAGGGCAGCGTTTTTGGGATATAAGACGCTGGAATCTGGCTAATCAATACTTTAATAAGTCTTTGCAAGGATGGGATATTAATCAATCTGAAACAAACGAATATTATAAGCTGAATACTTATTTTATTCGTAACTATGAAGACCGTGAAAATCTTTGGCCCTTAAAAGATTATGACTGTATTGTGAATCCTAAATTAGTTCAAAATCCTGGTTGGTAAAAATGAATATTATGAAATCATATATAATGGTATTGCATCTTGTCTTGATATTCTTATCAATCGGATGCAAAGAAGACGATAACATAAGACCCTTTGGGAAAGATGTGGAAGCTGGTGCTCCTGGTGTAGTATCAGAGATTAAAGTGAAAAATATTCCGGGTGGAGCGGTTATATCTTATCAACTACCAGATAATCCGGATATCATGTATGTGAGAGCCCGCTATAAAGTTGGTCAGGGGAAAGAAATGGAGGCTAGAGCCTCAGTCTATGCAAATGAATTGACTGTCAATGGATTTGGAGATATGAATGAACATGAAGTTGAATTATCTTGTGTGGACCGGATGGAAAATGAGGGGGCTACGACTGTTGCAGTAGTAACTCCATTGAAGCCTTCTGTTCTGACTACCTTCGAATCTTTGGAAGTGAATGCTACATTTGGTGGGGTATATGTAAATTTCAAAAATCCAGAAAAAGCGAGTCTTTCTATTCATGTTGTAACTACTGATTCGTTAAATCAGCCTTATGAAGCGCATGTACAATATACACAGGCAGAGAAAGGACCTTTTTATGTTCGTGGATTTAAAGCGGAAGAAAGGATGTTTGATATTTATGTAGTTGACCGTTGGGGGAATAGTTCGGATACTTTATATAATGTTTTAACTCCTTACGAGGAAACCCGATTAAATAAAAAACTTTTCTATCCATACATATTGCCGAATGATGTAGCATGTAATGCGTGGGGAGGAAACTTAGCTTATGCATGGAATGACGATTATACTCCTGCTCTTTTTGTACATAGTCCGGGTGGAGATACATTCCCGATGTGGTTTACTTTTGATATGGGAGTCACTGCGAAACTGAGCAGGTATAAATTCTATCATCTTTTTATGGAGGAACATGCTTTCCAGCGTGGTAATCTAAAGACTTGGGAAGTTTGGGGGAGAACAGATACGCCTCCTGCTGACGGAAGTTGGGATGGATGGACTAAATTGATGGATTGTGAGTCTCATAAACCGTCTGGACTACCTGTTGGGCAGCATACAGCAGAAGACTGGGAATATCTGCAAGCAGGTGAGGATTTCGAATTTCCGGCAGAAGCTCCTCCGGTGAGATATATTCGTTTCAAGGTTCTTGAAACATGGGGAGGTATGGACTTTATACACTTTACAGAATTTACTTTCTGGGGCAATGTAATATCTAACAATTAAAAGAGTTGAATATGAAATATTTATATAAGATAGGATTAATACTTAGTGTTGTATTGACTGCCGGAGCTTGCTCCGGTCAGTTGGACACGATCCAAGAGTATCTGGATGCCGGTGAAACTATCTATGCGGCAAAAATGGATTCTGTTGACATACGTCCTGGATATAATCGGGTAGAAGTAACGGGATTACTTAAATATGGTATGGATACAGAAAGGTGCGTTATTCATTGGACACCGGACAATGACTCTTTAGTAGTGCCTGTTAAACGGATAGGTCCGGTAGATACTTTTCGTGTTTTTATAGAGAATTTACTTGAAGGTACTTATCAATTTGAGATTGTTACCTATAACAAAAGTGGGTATCGTTCTATTTCAACCTCAAAAGGAAGTAAAACTTATGGTGATCGGTACATAAGTTCTTTACGGGTACGTTCTTTGTTGAGTACAGAGGTTGAAGGGGAAAATCTGTTACTAAATTTTTCCTCAGAAATGGCCGAAGCATTGGCAACTAAAGTGTTTTATCTGAATAGTGCCGGCGAGAAGCAGGAACAAGAGGTGGCAAGAGGAGATAATCAGATTAAGATTACTGATTGGAAGCCGCGGGGAGCCTATGAAGTCAAAACATATTATATTCCGGAGGTGAATGCAGTAGATACTTTCTCTGTTTCTTCAACGGGGGTATTCCCAGAAAAAATAGTTGAAATGGATAAAAGTACATTCCGTGAAATAATACTGGATAATGATATCCGATTGAACGCTTGGGGAGGAGCATTATGGAAAGCATGGGATAATGCATACGAAAATACAAACTATGCACATAGTGATAATACAAATCCGATAGTTTTTCCTGCTTGGTTTACTTTCGATTTAGGAGAGAAAGCTCTTTTAAAGCGTTTTGACTTGTTTTCGGTTGTTCGTGATGATTTGAATTATAATGGAGGAAATATGAAGAGCTGGGAAATCTGGGGTAGAGAAGATGAACCGGCAAATTCTTCTTGGGATGGATGGACTAAGCTGATAACTTGTAATTCTTTCAAGCCTTCTGGCAAGCCTGTCGGCGAGAATACGGATGAAGACAATGCTTATATAGGAAAAGGAGAAAAGTTTGATTTTCCATCAGGTATTCCAGAGGTTCGCTATATAAGAATTAAGGTTCTCGATTCATGGAGTGGACAGGGATATGTACAGTTCTCGGAATTTACATTTTATAAAAGTGAATAAAAATGAAACATCTACTTGCTGGTATTTTAATATGTGTGATATGGGGACTTTGTTCTTGTCAGTCTGATGGTAAGGTGATCATTCCTTCACCCATTTATGTAGATAATCACTATCATGGTCCGGCTGATCCGGAGATAACCTGGAATCCTAAAACAGAAGAATGGATGATTTTTTATACATCACGTCGTCCTTTTAAAGATCAGGCTTCTTATGTAGGAACGCCTGTGGGGGTTGCTGTGTCCAAAGATTTTGTACATTGGAAGTTTGCGGGATATTGCTCGTTCGATGGTGTAGGCGGTCAGCCGGATAGTGAGAAAACGTATTGGGCACCGGGTGTGATTGTGGAAGGTGATAGTGCCCATATGTTTGTGACTTTGAAAGATGACTCTACTCCGGTCTGGGGTGGACCTAGTAACATTGTTCATTTCTCTGCACCTTTGGAAGATATGATTTCAGGGTGGAGACGGGTAAATACAGTGGTGGATACTCCGATTTCTATTGATGCGACTGTTATAAAGAATGGTGATCGTTGGGATATGTGGTATCGTGATCGTCCGACAGAAGATACAGGCGGATTGTATTATGCACAAAGTAATGATTTGTATCATTGGACATTAAAGGGGCTTGCCAAAGGTGATATTAATAATGTCGAGGTGACGAACCATACATATCAGGAGGGGGCTTATGCTTTTCAGTGGAAAGGTTATTTCTGGATAATAGCTGATCCTCATAAAGGATTGGCCGTATACCGTTCGAAAGATGCGGAGAACTGGGAATATCAAGGAATTGTCATGTATGAACCGGGTACTCGGTTCTTTGACAATACTCGCGCCCGGCATCCTAGTGTTATTATCAGAAATGATCGGGCATTCATTGTATACCATGTGCAACCCTTTTTAGGATATAATCCAAATACACACGAGGCTGGTGATGATGTTTACCAGAAACTGAGTTTCCTGCAGATGGCGGAATTAGAGTTTAAAGATGGAAAACTTATTTGTGACCGTAATAAGGTACTGTATAAATAAGATTGCAGGATATTGGATGTCATTATATTAGATATTATTTCTGTAAATGAGTAAATAGATTAAGTAAAGCGTGGAATATTACCACATATTTCACGCTTTTACTATATAGATGTGTCAGATTAAAACAATATAGAGATGAAAAAACTGTTGTTAATAGAAATTTTCCTTGCCATAAGTTTTACGCTTATGGCAGAAGATCCCGCTAAGACTTATAAGAACCTAGTTGTTAATTATAGTTTGCCCGATCCTAGTGTGATCAGGGCAGAGGATGGATACTTTTATTTGTATGCAACGGAAGATATCAGGAATTTACCGATTCACCGTTCTAAAGACTTTAGAAATTGTCAAGAGAGATAAAATAGGTATTATTCCGATGTCATTAGTTGTTTTTTTAGGCAGATTGAACAGAATTCTTCTTTTATCGGTCAATTTGTGGCATTCTGAACAGATGATGTTTGCTAACTTTGCCTTCGTCATCAGAGATTTTATTTTGTAGAACAGACAGAATTAAGATAACAACAAAATTTAATACTAACAGAATCGGAGATTGATTACTACTGATTCGCATAATTTGATTTATATGAATTTAAAATGCTTACTTTGTGGAATAGCTATTTTGGTATGTGTCGGAACCGTAAAGGCTATTGACAATGTGTCGGAACGTGTATCCGCATCTATTTCTTTGAAAGTGCCGGGAAATGAGGCAAAACAGTACCCGTTGACTTTCCAGAAGACCAAAAACGACAAAAGCGCTTATCAGTTGGAAGCCTCTGAAAGAATTCCGTTGACAGTTTATCAAACAATAGAAGAAAAAGGCGGAAAATCGCAGATAACAGTATGTATCACTGCATTGGAGGATGTATATTTTAATTACAGTCAACAAGTGTCAACAGGGTTCCGCCATGATGACTGCCAGTTCTACATGCCCGGATTTTGGTATCGCCGTAATCTTCGTTCTCCAAAGTCGGCTCCCTCATTTCATACTTCGGATAGTTGGTTGGTGCGTGAAGACAGGTTAAGTACCCCTCTTACAGGTATCTACAGTGAGGGAACCAAACGTTTTATGACCGTAAACCGTATCGATCAGTTCGAGAATGACGCTTTGACTACTCATCGGGAGGGAGAGGTTATTCTTTCCGGTAAAACCTCGCTTGGTTTCACCGGCTTTGAGAATCGTAATGGCATAGCTACACTTTCTTTCGGTTTCCCCTATCAGGAAGCTCCTAAGAGCTATATTCGCAAGCTGACATTGGCCCCGCAGGTAAAGGCTTTTCAGTTGTTGAAAAAAGGTGAAACCGTTTTATTGAACTGGACTATTTTTGAAGATGCAGCCGAAGATTACTCGGATTTTATTCGTCATACTTGGGAATATTGTTACGATACTTATGCTCCAAAGCCAGTTGATACTCCCTATTCAATAGCGGACATGAAAAATACTCTTAGTTCTTTTTTCGTGAATAGCTTGGTGAGTAAACCGGAGTTGACTTACTATTCAGGGGTAGGCTTGCGGACAGATGACTGTAAAAGTAATGGAGAGGCGGAAGTAGGTTTTGTCGGACGTGTTCTTTTGAATGCATTCAATGCTTGGGAATATGGCTGGGAAAGCGATCGGGCAGAACTGAAGGAAAACAGCCTTAAAGTTTTTGACAGTTACTTGAAGAATGGTTTTACTGAGGCAGGATTCTTTAAGGAATTTGTGAATCTGGATCGTAACTTTGAGGAACCGGTTCATAGTATTCGCCGTCAATCAGAAGGAATCTATGCAATGCTTCATTTCCTGGCATACGAGAAAGAACAAGGACGTCGCCATTCGGAGTGGGAACAACGGATGAAGAAGATGCTTGACATGTTTATGCAATTGCAGAATCAGGACGGTAGTTTTCCACGTAAGTTCCGGGATGATTTTTCTATAGTCGATAAGAGCGGTGGTAGTACTCCTTCGGCTACTCTGCCATTAGTGATGGGATATAAGTATTTTAAAGATAAACGCTATCTGGATAGTGCCAAGAAGACAGCGGATTATCTGGAAAATGAACTGATTTCGAAAGCAGATTATTTCTCCTCTACACTTGATGCAAACTGTGAAGATAAGGAAGCATCGCTTTATGCTGCAACTGCTACTTACTATTTGGCATTGATAACCAAAGGAGAAGAGCATAAACATTATGCCGACCTGACGAAAAAAGCAGCATATTTTGCGTTGTCATGGTATTATTTGTGGGATGTACCTTTTGCTCCCGGTCAAATGTTGGGTGATATAGGACTGAAGACACGTGGATGGGGTAATGTGTCCGTAGAGAATAACCATATCGATGTGTTTATCTTTGAGTTTGCTTCCGTGCTTCAGTGGTTGTCTAAAGAATATAAAGAGCCTCGTTTTGCAGACTTTGCGGAAGTGATTTCTACATCTATGCGGCAGTTATTGCCTCACGATGGCCATATGTGCGGCATTGCCAAAGTAGGTTATTATCCGGAAGTTGTTCAACATACGAACTGGGATTATGGAAGGAACGGGAAAGGATATTATAACGATATCTTTGCACCGGGATGGACGGTGGCCTCTTTGTGGGAGCTATTGACTCCGGGACGTGCCGAAAAGATGTTGGTTAAGTAATACTAAGTATTTAATTAGCTGTAAATTGATTATTCTATTCTGAGAATTTTGATTTATAATATTAGAAAATAATTTTATGTTAAAGAGAAGAATATATTTTTCATTATTCCTCTGTATTGTAATGGGAGGAGTTGTGACTGATGCAGTAAATAAGGAAGAAAATGTTTTTTTGCGCGAGAATAAAATCTACGAAGCAGATCGCCTGCCCATCGCCGATCCGTATGTGATGCTTTACAATAACAAGTATTATGCCTATGGCACTGGCGGCACAACGAAAGGTGAAGGTTTCGCCTGTTTTTCTTCGGACGATTTGAAGAACTGGAAACGGGAGGGACAAGCGTTGTCGGCAGCCGATTCATACGGGAAGTGGGGCTTTTGGGCACCGGAGGTTTACTATATCGAATCGAAAAAGAAATTTTATATGTTCTATTCGGTAGAAGAGCATATCTGTGTGGCTACTTCCGACTCCCCTGTAGGCCCGTTCCGGCAGGAAGTGAAACAACCTGTTTGGGAGGAGAAAAGCATTGATACTTCCCTCTTTATAGATGACGATGGTACTCCCTATCTTTATTTTGTGCGTTTTACCGATGGAAATGTTATTTGGGTAGCTCGGATGACCGATGATTTGATGAAGATTAAAACGGAGACATTATCTCAATGTGTGAAAGCGGAAGCACCGTGGGAACTTTTGCAGGCTAAAGTAGCAGAAGGACCTTCAGTCCTCAAGAAGAATGGAACATATTATCTGATCTATTCTGCCAACCATTATCAGAATAAGGGCTATGGAGTGGGCTATGCCACTTCCAAGTCACCAATGGGACCATGGATTAAGTATAGCAAGAATCCGCTTCTGCAAGGAGTTGAGGGCATGGGATTGGTCGGTACGGGGCATGGCGCGCCTTTTCAATGCAAAGATGGCAGCTGGAAATACATTTTCCATGCCCACTGGAGCAAAGAGAAAATACATCCGCGTACTTCCTATTTCAAGGATTTCGCTATCTCAGATCAGGGAGTGGTTTCTATTAGCGGAGAGGTCATTGAACCGAGAGTCATGAAATAATCGCTTGAATACTTGAAAATACAGCAGGTACTTGACAAACGCTTTTAAATGTTGTATATTTGTAGATCAATAGCATAAACCTATAAAAAAACAGATGAAAGAAAAAAGTAAAATCATATTCCTGAATGGTATAATATAGCAACAAGTATGGACTATCTTCCTGAGATACATCAGATGATAGAGTATCAGATATAGGCTGAAGGCTGCAGACTTTATGAAGTTTGCAGCCTTTTTTGTCTTAAAAACTTAATGATTTTATTGTGAATTTCATTTCGGGAGTTTATAATAAACGGTGGGGACGTTTATTATAAACGATCATGGAATTTATTATAAACGTATAGGTTGGTATATATAAACTTGTTGCTATTTTTTATATAACTACAATTGTCTTTCTTTGATAATGATTGTTGTTGGTAATTATCGCAGACATACTGTGTGGTAATCTAAGTAAACAAAATATTGGAACTGCTATAGGGTATATAACTGGATGCCTGTTTAATTCACTCGAATCTCTCTTTTTTCGAAAAAAGAGGAATTAAATCTGAGCAGTTTTGATTTTGGATACATATATCGTAGCAGTTTTGATATTCGTATTTTAATTTTCCAATCTATTGGTTTTAGAGAAATACATGTTAAATGTAGTTCGAAAAATAGAACATTAAGATGGAGGATACATGCAAACGATTTAGAAAAACTATGTATTTTTGTGTTATAACTTTCAAAACAGTATAAGAAGCTTTACTCATTTTAATGCAGAATTGACTTGTTTGCGAGTTTAAGCATAAATGGTTATTTTTATTATATTGACGAATTAGTGCTTGATTTAGGATAAAACAAACAATTTATTGTTGGAATTCTTTAATTATTTATATAAGGGCAACTAAAGAATCATTTTAAAATTTAAAGAATTCTATAAGTAAAGAACATTTTATACTTTTGCACTGTTTTGAATAAAAAATTAACAGGTTTAAAGTAGAATTATGGCATCTATAAAGTTATTGCTCAATAAACAGCGAATGCTTAATAATGGTACATTTCCATTGGTTTTTCAGTTTATCCACCGGAGGCGAAAGTTACTTTATTATACCAAGTATCATATCTTTCAGCAACAACTGGCTGATGGAGCTTTGGAGGTTGAGTATTGTGAAGCATCGCTTTATTCCATGAAAGAAATAAAGGAGATAAATCGTGAGTTGAAACGGGACTATAAGCGATTCCAGAATCGTATATTGGAGTTGGAAAGGAACAATGAGGAGTATTTAGTAGATGATATCGTAGAGTTTAAAAAGAAGAAGAGTCATCGTTCGTATCTACTTATGCAGTATATAGAAACACAGATTTCTTATAAAAAAAAGATGGGGAAAGACGGTATTGCAGCCGCCTATCATAGCACCTATATTTCTCTGAAAAAATATATAGGTATGAAATCTGCGCGTAAGTCGGATATCAGGATGGAGGAAATAAACTTCAGCTTTGTGGTAGGGTATGAGGACTATTTGAATGCACAAGGACTGGCGAGGAATACGATTAATTATTATCTGCGTAATTTCCGAACGATTTATAATTCCTCTATCCGGGATGGATTTAAGCCTAAAAGCGAGAATCCTTTTACTTACATTCAGACAAAACCATGCAAGACAATAAAACGTGCAATTAATAAAGATGATATGAAGAAACTTTCTTCGCTTATTTTACCTGTTCATTCTGGAATGGACATTGCGCGGGATATGTATTTATTTAGCTTCTATGCCCAAGGTATGGCTTTCGTTGATATTGTATTTCTAAAAAAGAAGAATATTCGTGATGGTATATTGAGCTATCGACGTCATAAGTCACAACAGCTGATTCATATAGTTGTCACTCCTCAGATGCAGGAATTGATTGATAAATATGCGAATGACAGTGAATATGTGTTTCCAATTATTGATACATCTTTGTCGACATCTATCTACGATCAGTATCGTTTGGCTTTAGGCAGGGTGAATCGATATTTGAAGAAGATCACTTTTCGGTTAAATATAAATGTCCGGCTGACGACTTATACTGCCCGTCATACCTGGGCTACATTGGCAAGAGAAAGTGGGGCTCCTATTTCCATCATCAGTGCAGGATTAGGGCATACCTCAGAAGAAATGACGAGAGTATATCTTAAAGAATTCGATCAGGAAACGCTGGCACAGGTAAATCGTATTGTGACTAATCTGTTGTAATATGAAACATAAATTTGTTCTTCAAATTTTGTAAAACTCATATTTATAACTTATATTTGTAAACGGTATCTATTTTGTAATAGAGAGTATATCAATCGCTTAATAATAGCGATGTTGCAAAATAAGACTATTTTTTGCGAATAGCTATTATCAAAAAGTACATTAATACTCTCCTTTTGTACACTCTCGTAATTCTCCTTGAAGATTATTGGTTTTCGCCTGATAATGGTCTATCAGTTGCTTGGGAGTACAGCGAAAATGCTGTTTGAAGTAGCGGTATAACTGAGCTTGCGATTCAAAGTTGCATACCTCCATTAGTTGCTTGACACATATGCCCGGTTCTATAACTTTCCCTAAAATACGTACCTTTAATTGTTTCATCATCCATTGTTTTGCGGTAATTCCGAATTCTTCTTTGAATTTAATAAAGAAGCTGGTTCTTCCTATATTTGATAGTGTAATTAACTCATCAAGATTATTTACCCTTGAATAGTTCTGCATGACAAAATCTCTGAACTCTAATTGCTTCCCAATGATAGGGTGAAAAAGTGTAGCAATTTCTTTTTTATTATAGAATCCTCTGAGTAGGAAGAAAAATTCACGTTCTATTACATTATGTAGGTATGTGCAGTTCATTTCATTCCTCAAACAGTGAACAACAGTTTCAAAGAACGGCATTAGTGGATAGCGCATGGGGATAGGGCTGAAATCATAGTTAATATTTTCACAAATAGAGCTCAAACCTTGAAATAAAAGTTTGTCACAGTTGCTTTGCGGTATATCAAATGCCATAGCCAACATTTGTGATTTGGCTGTTGCGGAAATCTTTATCATTGAAGATTTAGGTAACACTACCATCTCATTGCTATGAAATGTGTGGTTACAAAATTGGTTACAGTATACTGAAAAATCTCCTTTTAAAAAAAATAAAAGATAATTCTTGTGGGTATACTCTTCTTCTATGCATTTCTCTTTATCGAATTTAATATATTTGAATCCTGTACTAATATCTGTCATGTAATTTTTGCATGACAAATGTTCCCCTGCGTAAAGTAATCCATTGGGTGATTGTTCCCCTCTCATATCTTTCCCTTTTTTGATGACAACAAAGCGATTCTATTTCATTCTGCTTCATAATTGATTCAGTATGGTTTAATATAATCGATTTGTTGTCAATGTGTTATGATGAATAATTCTATAGCCTATTATGCATCTGCAGGGTATGAAACATAATGTATGGTATATGATTATGCGTAAATCCCTGCTAATCAATTGTATATATACAATATAAACATCTTTACTCTCTATTACAAAATAGAGAGTAAAGATATAGGGGAATTATATGTAATTAAAACGCTGTTTATCAGTTGATTGGGCGATTGTCTTGTTGTGGAATAGTATGGCTGTAAAATCAGGCCGGATGATTCTTACTAAATGAAAAGTAGAAAAACGACAGCACTTATTTGTTGGAAAAAGTGGATTATGGAATGAATTATTTTTTTATAGCAATAGCATTTTTAGTTGCGGTATTTATGGGGTGGATTATCACTCCTCAGATTTTACTCGTTGCTTTTAGAAAACGACTGTTTGATTCTGTTGGTGGTCGTAAAACCCATAACGGTATAGTACCGCGTTTGGGAGGAGTCGTGTTCGTCCCAGTGCAATGCTTTCTATTAGTGCTATCTATGTTTTTTATGTATAAGCTAGAAATGACGCCCCATCTTCAAGACCCATTTATACCTTTCCAATTTTTATTGCTGATGATTGGGTTGCTTATTCTGAGTATGGTCGGAGTGATAGATGATTTGATCAGGATTGATTATCGCAGAAAATTTGTAGCTCAGATTGTTGCTTCTTTATTTCTTCCGTTATCCGGACTCTGGATTAATGATTTGTATGGACTACTCGGAATAACTACTTTGTCTCCTTGGATCGGGATGCCTTTGACGGTATTTGTGGCTGTCTTTATTATTAACGCCGTTAATTTGATTGATGGAATCGACGGGCTTTGTTCCAGTTTGGTCGGTATGGGCGCTTTGGTTTTTGGTTTTTTATTTATTTATAATGGAGCATGGTTACATGCAGTTTTTGCCTTTATTACCGCAGGGGTGCTATGTCCTTTTTTCTATTACAATGTATTTGGCAAATCAAAAGGGAGGCAACGAATTTTTATGGGAGATACTGGTAGTCTGACGTTAGGACTTTCCATGGCTTTTCTGGCAATCAGCTATGCGATGAATAATCCATTGATAAAGCCTTTTTCGGAAGGAGCGATAGTGGTTTCTTTTGCAACATTGATTGTACCTCTTTTTGATGTGGTTCGTGTGGTATGGATACGCTATCGTAGCCATCAGCCGTTCTTCATGCCCGATCAGAATCATATACACCATAAGTTCTTGAGAATGGGGTTATCTCATTATGCTACAATGGCTCTTATTTTGGCTTTAGCATTTTTCTTAAGTTTCTTCAATATCATAGCAGTAGAGTATATCAGTAATAATATTGTGATTTTTATAGATATTGTATTATGGGTTGCTTTCCACTTATGGTTGGACAGGCGGGAACTCATTCGAACGAAACATGGGATAGTAAATGATTAAAAATAATAATATGAGAATAGCTGTTATTGGTGGTTCCGGATTCGTGGGTAGTCGTTTGATAGGTCTGTTACAGACTGTCCCGGACATTGAACTGCTGAATATTGACAAACAACAGAGTGAACTTTATCCTCATCTGACGCAACTAGCCGATGTGCTTGATGGACGCAAGCTGAAAGAACTGTTAGCGGGGATTGATCTTGTGGTTTTATTAGCCGCAGAACATAAGGATAATGTGACTCCGACATCACTTTACTATACGGTGAATGTGGAAGGAATGCGTAATACGCTTCAGGCTATGGAGAGTAATGGAGTTACACGGCTGGTGTTTACCAGTTCTGTTGCAGTTTATGGCTTAAATAAAGATAATCCATCGGAGTTACATCCGGCTGACCCGTTTAATGACTACGGTCGTAGCAAGTGGCAGGCAGAATGTCTGTTGCAGGAGTGGTATGATACGCATCGGGAGTGGAACATAAATATTCTTCGTCCTACGGTTATATTTGGAGAAGGAAATAGGGGGAATGTATATAATTTGCTGCGTCAAATCACTTCGGGAAGATTTCTGATGGTTGGAAATGGCGAAAACCGGAAGTCGATGGCCTATGTCGGTAATGTGGCATCTTTTATCACTTTTCTGATTGAAAATAAAAAAGAGGGATATAATGTATTCAATTATATCGATAAGCCGGACTTCACAATGAATGATTTGGTGTACCATGTCGGGGATGTGTTGAATAAGCATATTCCTACCACGCATTATCCCTATTGGCTAGGAATGTTTGGGGGATATTGCTTTGATACTTTGGCCATGATAACCGGGAAAAAACTATCAGTAAGTTCCGTTCGTGTGAAGAAATTTTGTGCGGTGACTCAGTTTGATTCTGTCAAAGTGCAGGAGTCCGGTTTTAGGCCGGCTTTCACAATGGAAGAGGGGCTGACACGGACGTTGCAATACGAATTTGGCTCCGAAGTCAGATCAGAGAGGTGCTGAATTGATAAACTAAGCTTTTTCCTGTCTTGAAAGAAAGAGAAGGGGGAAGAGTAGATATAATATAAAAAGTTAGGGGTAGCCTTCATGTATGTGACTGGCGGGAGCGGAGCGCGCTTTTGAGGTACCTTTTTATGAGTGTAAATTATCGAATTGGAGGAGTTTTATGGATGAAATAAAGAGTTGGCTGGTTGTTTGTGTGCAGAGCAACAGAGAGAAGAAGACTTATGAACGTCTTAAGGCATTGGGATATGATTCTTTTCTTCCGTTACAGGAAGAAACACATCGTTGGAGTGATCGGAGCAAGAAAGTGCAGCGGGTCGTGATTCCTATGGTGGTTTTTGTGCGTATAAGTCCTTCTGAACGCATTCCTGTGCTCCGTCTTCCCTCAGTCAGTCGCTTTATGGTATTGCGTGGAGAAAGTACTCCGGCTATCATCCCGGATGCTCAGATGGAACGTTTCCGCTTTATGCTGGATTATTCGGAAGAAGCGGTTGAAATGTGTTCGGAGCGTATCCAGCCGGGTGAACAGGTAAAAGTTATCAAAGGTCCGTTGACAGGATTAACAGGTGAGTTGATAACAATGGGTGGAAAGAGTAAAGTAGCCGTAAGGATTCATATACTGGGAGCCGCGATGGTAGAAGTGCCGGTAGGGTTTGTGGAGAGAATATGATAATGTCTGTTATTTGTTTCTAGGAAAAACGACTGATATTACAAGGTACAATGGAGCGGCAGATTACAGTAACATCCCCTTTATTACCATCCTTGGAGGAGTTGGATATTTACTTGCGAGATATTTGGCATCGTAAGTCGATCACTAACAATGGGTATTATCATCAAGAGTTGGAAGATGCTTTGTGTGAATATTTGGGAGTACCCTATATCAGCCTGTTTACTAACGGAACTCTTCCTTTAACTGCAGCTTTACAAGCAATGCGTATTACTGGGGAAGTGATAACTACTCCTTTTAGCTTTGTTGCCACTACACATTCGCTGTGGCTGAGTGGTATCAAACCGGTATTTGTAGATATAGATCCCGTAACCTGTAATCTTGATCCGGGTAAGATAGAAGCAGCTATCACTCCTTATACAACAGCCATCATGCCTGTTCATGTGTATGGGCATCCTTGTGATATTAAAAGTATCCAGGAGATTGCAGATAAGTATGGATTGAAGGTTATCTATGATGCGGCTCATGCATTCGGGGTAGAGATTAATGGGAGATCCGTTCTGAATGCGGGTGATATGTCTGCGTTGAGTTTCCATGCGACAAAGGTATTTAATACGATTGAGGGAGGTGCATTGGTAGTTCACGATGCGCATACGAAAAAGAGAATTGATTACTTGAAAAATTTTGGTTTTGCCAGTGAAACGGAAGTTGTAGTTCCCGGTACCAATGCTAAGATGGATGAGATACGGGCGGCTTATGGATTGCTGAATTTAAAGTCTGTAGATATGGCAATTGAGGCGCGTCGTCAGGCTACGCTCAAATATAGGGAAGCGTTACGTAATGTTTCTGGTATCACACTTTTTGATGATATGTCCGGCGTGAAACATAACTACTCTTATTTTCCCATATTTGTCGATGAGGAAAGATATGGTATGAGTCGTGACGAACTCTATTTTAAGCTGAAGGAGCATCAGGTACTGGGGCGGAGGTATTTTTATCCGCTGATTAGTACTTTCTCTACTTATCGTGAATTAAAGTCGGCGCAGAAAGAGAATCTGCCTGTTGCTACAAAGATTGCGGAACAGGTGATCTGTTTGCCGATGCATCATGCATTGAGTGAAGAAGATATGGAACGGGTATTCCGGTTAATCAGAAAATAGCAGGATATGAAACTTGGTATTATGCAGCCCTACTTCATGCCCTATATCGGCTACTTCCAGTTAATGAAAGCGGTAGATAAATATGTGGTCTATGATGATGTAAATTACATTAAGGGTGGTTGGGCCAATCGTAATCATATACTGATAAATGGTGAAAAAGAAATGTTCACTGTCACTTTGCAGAAAGCAAGTCAGAATAAGTTGTTTAATGAGATTGTGATAGGTGATGACTTTAAGAAATTGATGAAGACACTTCAGATGAACTATTCCAGAGCTATTAATTTTGATCAGACAATGGTACTGATGGAAAGAATCATTTCTTTTCCAAACAAGCAGCTTGCAGTATTCATAGCCAATAGCTTCCGTGAAATACTCAGTTATTTGTCTGTAGAAACAGAGATACTGATGTCTTCGGAGATTCCCAAAGATAATTCTCTGAGGGGAAAGGATAAGATTATACAGATATGTGAAATATTAGGTGCTGATACTTATTATAACGCTGTTGGCGGGAAAAACCTTTATGATCAAGAGGAATTCAGGGAACATGGTATTACGTTGAATTTCGTGGATTCTCTTCCTCAGGTATACTCTCAGTTGCATACTAGAGAATTTGTCTCAGGCTTGTCAATGGTTGATGTATTGATGAATAATACAAAAGACGAAGTTAATCGTTTGCTGGATTCTTTTCAGCTTAGATTTTAAATAACATGGCAATTAAATCATTTAATATCACAGTGTGTGCATCTGGCGGAGGAGGAAACTTTCGTTCTTTGGCAAAACACCAGTTTGATTGTGGCTACCGTATTTCATTACTGGTAGTAGATAGAGAATGTTTTGCCATTGATGTGGCAAAGGAATATGGAATCCCATATACAGTCTTGTATAGGAAGTTCTTAAATAAATCTTTTTTTGAAGAGTTTGAAAAGGTTATTCCAGTGGATACAAGTTTGATTGTTTTGGCTGGTTTTCTACCGATTATACCCAAGTGGATTTGTGAAAAGTGGGAGCGTAGAATCATCAATATTCATCCTTCATTATTGCCAGAATATGGAGGAAAGGGTATGTATGGAGTAAAAGTGCAAGAAGCCGTTCTGAGAAATCATGAGAAGTATGCTGGTTGTACTGTTCATTATGTGGATGAGGGGATAGATACCGGAGAGATCATAATTCAAAAAAGAATATTTGTGGCAGAGGATGAATCGGCATGGGAATTGGGAGGCAGAGTTTTCAATGAAGAAATACGATTGCTTCCGTTGGCTATCAAAATGATACGCGAAGAAATGAAAACGAATTCTTAGTAATGAATATAATATAAATATATTATATGGTTTCTAATATAAAACAAAGCCCATTAGTTAGTATTACTTGTTTGACTTATAATCATGCTCCGTATCTTCGCCAATGTTTAGATGGTTTTGTGATGCAGAAAACATCTTTTCCAATAGAAATTTTGATTTATGATGATGCGTCTGAAGATGGCACTCAGGATATAATTCGTGAGTATGAAAGGAAATATCCGGATTTAATAAAACCTATATATCAAACCGAAAATCAATATTCAAAAGGAGTAAAGGTTGAATTTGTCTATAATTATCCTCGGGCTAAAGGTAAATATATAGCATTTTGTGAGGGAGATGATTATTGGACCGATCCCAATAAATTACAAAAACAGATTGATTTTTTAGAACGTCATCAGGAGCATGTTATGTGTTCACATCAATACAAGCTATATTTTCAAAAAGAAAAGATAATGGATCATGCAATCAGGCCAATTGGTAATTTCTCGGATGGAATATCTTTTGATCTGTCTTTTTTGATTCGTGGAGGTTGGTTATTTCAGCCATTGAGTGTAGTATTTCGGAAGTCGGCGTTAGATTTGAATATGTATTCAAAATATGCAATACATATAGATGTAGTCTTGTTGTATGCCATTTTGAAAAATGGGAAAGGATATTGTATGTCTGATGTAATGGGGATATATAGAATACATGATGCTGGTGTATGGTCTCGTCTTAATTTGAATCATCAGCGAGTGTTCTCTTTAAAGGCAAGAATGGCCATTTATGATGTTGAAAAAACGGATGAGGCGGCATTGTTTATCTTATCGCAGTTTTCTCGTCCAATGGGACGACTTCAGGTTGTTAGAGAATATTCTATGTTTCTGAGAATTACGAAAATATTAATTACTCATTTTGGATCAAACTTTGTATTGAGAATGTGGTTTTCCATACTGGCTTTTAATAAAAAGTTATCTGTGAATGAGTTTTATCAGATAGAAGATTTTTGTAAAAGAAATAAAGACAGATAACACTGTCAACGTATTAAAATCAAATCTGTTATTAAAATGAATATAGCATTAATTCTTGCAGGGGGATCAGGAAATCGAATGGGACAGGATATTCCGAAACAGTTTATACATGTGGATAATTGCCCGGTAATAGTGCACACCATGCTGGCTTTTCAGAAGCATCCGGATATAAATGCTATTGCTGTGGTTTGTTTAAGAGGATGGGAAACTGTATTGTCTTCGTATGCGCATCAGTATAACGTGACAAAGTTACGCTGGATGTTTCCCGGTGGTGCGAATGGGCAGGAGTCAATTTGTAATGGTATATATGGTTTAAAAAACATAGATGTGAAGAATGACGATCTGGTTTTAATACATGATGCTGTTCGTCCATTGGTATCTCAAAGTATCATATCTTCTAATATTGCTACCTGCAAACACTATGGATATGCCATTACAGGAATCCGATGCCGGGAAGCTATTTTAGAGAGTGAGGATGGTTTCTATTCTACAACGAGCATTTCGAGGGATAAACTGATAAGGACCCAAACACCTCAGACTTTCCGGCTGGAAGATATTATAAATGCTCATGAGAAAGCAAAGGAGAAAGGTATCGTGAACTCTGTTTCTTCATGTACTCTTTTGGCAGAACTGGGAGGGTATGAAATGCATATCGTCCCGGGAGAAGGACGAAATATAAAGATTACTACTACAGAAGACTTGGAAATCTTCAAAGTTATGCTGCAAACCTCCAAAGAAGAATGGTTGAAATGATAACTTATTACGATGATATCAGGAGAGTCAGGGAATTGGAGTTGCCATGGGAAACTCTGAATGAGGCGAATATATTGATAACAGGAGCCTCAGGGTTGATAGGAAGGGCATTGGTGGACGCACTGATGCAGTTACCGGATAAGACGTTTCATCTTTATGCAGGGGCACGTGACTGGGATTATGCGCGAAACTGTTTCTTACAATACAAGGATACAGATTCTTTTACCTTGATACAATGTGATGTGACCATGCCGATATCATCTGATATAGATTTTCACTATATCATCCATGCGGCGAGCTATGCTGGTCCGGATGCCTTTCAAAGTGATCCGGTCGGTGTTATGAAAGCAAATATCTGGGGAGTTGATCATTTATTCTCATACGGAAGACAGCATCATCTGAGAAAATTTCTGTACGTATCTTCCGGTGAAGTATATGGGGAAGGCAATGGAATACCTTTCTGTGAAGAAGATAGCGGTTGTCTTAACTGGACTTCATTGAGAGCATGCTATCCTACGGCAAAACGGACTGCTGAAACGTTGTGTATTTCTTATGCATCCCAATGTCAAATAGAAACCTTAATAATACGTCCTTGTCATATTTACGGACCATTTTTCGCTCCTAAGGATGATCGTGTCTACGCACAGCTAATCCGAAATGCGGTAGCTGATGAAGACATACTATTGAAAAGTACGGGATTGCGGCAACGTTCCTGGTGTTATGTGGTCGATTGTGTCTTTGCGCTTCTTTACGTTTTGCTGAAAGGCGAAACGGGGAATGCGTATAATATAGCAGATGTTCGGTCGAATACCAGTATCTGCGAATTTGCAGAGATGGTTGCATTGAAGAGTGGGCGGAAAGTGGTTTTTGACATACCGGATAATGCTGTGAGTAATCCTCCTGACATATCAAAGACGATATTGAGTACAGATAAAATAAATGAAATAGGCTGGTTTCCTCTGTGGAACCTTGAAGAAGGTATTTCACATACACTCAATACTTTCGTTTAGAGTCTGGATATTTGTTTATGGAAATGATTTATAAACTGCTGCGCTCATTGAAATGGACTTGTTCCAGGTTTCTCTATATGAATACCTTAAAAATGAGAATTCGTAAGGTAAGGCAGAAAGAGAATATACGAGTCTTGTTTGCTGTTGCTGAGACTGCAACCTGGAAGAATGATACTCTCTATAAAGCAATGTTGAAACACCCCAGATTTACTCCTTTACTCCTTATTTTACCGGATGAGCAAAAGGAGGCAAATTTGTCGAAAGAAGAAGTAGATTTATGTTTTGATTTCTTTTGTAAAAGAGGATATGCTTGTAGCTATCCCTATCAGAATGGAAAACTGATAAATATTCGGAAAGTATTGAAGCCGGATATTATTTTTTATCAGAAACCTTATAAAGCTTATCCTCGTAGTTTGTTGTATTATAAAAACATGAATGCCTTATTCTGTTATACCAATTATGCCTTTCATAGTCTGTTGGAGGAATGGGCTAATGAAAATGCTTTTTTCAGATTGGTGTGGCAGAATTATTATGAGAATGAGTCTGCTTATGCTGATTTGAAGAAGAAATTTTCAGAGGTATCATCAAATGTAGTAGTTACGGGATTGCCTGTTACAGACTTGTTTCTGAACAGAAAAAAACACGAGGATAGATGGAAAGAGACAGATAAAAAGCGTAAACGGATTATTTGGGCACCACATTTTTCCATATCTGGTGATGGTTGTCTGAATTATTCTACTTTCTTGTCTGTTGCGGAAGATATGCTGGAGTTTGTAAAGAGTACCCGGTTACCTATTCAGATGGCTTTTAAACCCCATCCTTTATTAAAGAGTGAACTATATACTTATCCCTTATGGGGAAAAGAGAAAACAGACCGATATTATTCAGAATGGGAGTCACTGTCGAATGCTCAATTGGAAACTGGCAAATATGTTGATTTATTCATGACTTCGGATGCTATGATCCATGATTGTGGATCTTTCACCATTGAATATCATTATACGTTGAAACCTGTGATGTACCTTGTCAAAGGAGAAGAGCATACCAAGATGATGAACGCTTTTGCAAAAGAGGCCTATGACTTACATTATAAAGGCAGGAATATGCAGGATATCCGAAAGTTTATAGAAGATGTGGTATTGGAGGATTCTGATTACTTGTTGGAAAGACGAAAGTTGTTTTTTAAATCATATCTATTACCTCCCAATCATCAGTCGGCAACTGAGAATATTATTCAGGCTATTTTAGGGATCGGATATTATGCAGAAAAAAACAGTACAGGATAATGATATCCGTTCACAGAGCTTTTCCGGAGTGAAATGGGCTTCTATAGGGCATTTCTCTTCGCAGGGAATAAGTTTTGTGTTAGGACTTGTTTTGGCCCGTTTGCTTTTGCCTTCAGATTATGGCATATTAGGGATGCTCGGAGTGTTTACAGCATTTGCCGGATCATTTGTAGATTGCGGATTTGGCTCTGCTTTGATACGCAAACTGACTCGTACGGAGGCAGATTGCTCCACTGTCTTTTATTATAATCTGGGTGCGAGTATATTGGTATATATAATTCTGTACTGTAGTGCACCTCTAATAGCTGGTTTTTATAACCAGCCGTTATTGATAAATGTAGTGAGGATAGCTTGCCTGACATTACCGATAGGTGCTTTATGCTCGGTACACAGTAATCTCCTGTATTGTCAGTTGAGATTTAAAGATATTGCGATAGGTAACATATCAGCTGCTTTTTTCTCAGGATGTATCGGTTTGTTTTTGGCTTATAATGATTATGGGGTTTGGGCATTGGTATGTCAGGGAATCGTTGCGTCCTTGGTGAGTTGCTGTTATCTGTGGATGATTTCCAGTTGGAAACCGCTTTGGATATTTTCTGTCAGTTCTTTTAAGGAGTTGTTTGGTTATGGTAGTAAATTGATGTTGTCCGGTTGGCTTAATATCATATATGTTCAATTATCTCCATTAATTATCGGACGGTTTTATTCTTCGTCTGCTTTGGGCTACTATACCCGGGCGCAGAGTTATGCGTATTTCCCGAGTAGTAATATAATGGGGATATTGCAGCAGGTCGTTTTTCCTGTTTTGTCAAGGTTACAGGATGAAGACGAGCAGCTGATAGCGGTTTATCGGAAATATATTAAGATATGTGCTGTTTTTATATTTTGCGGAATGTCAGTTCTTGCTGCGTTGTCCAAGCCTTTGGTTATCTTTTTTCTGACAGATAAGTGGCTGCCATGTGTGTCGATTATGATGCTTCTATGTTTTTCATTTATGTTTTCATTTGTGAATACGATAAATTTATCTCTTTTACAGGTTAAAGGACGATCGGACTTATTCCTGAAATTAGAGATTGCTAAAAAGGCTGTCTCTATTATTATGATTTTGCTTAGTGCTCCGTGGGGAATCATGGCAATGTGCTGGTCAATAGTCATCTATACTCAGATTGCTATTTTTATTAATACGTATTATACAGGAAGACTTTTTCATTTGGGATATCGGGAACAGTTGGCTGATTTTCTTCCATATTTCATATTAGCGCTTATTGCCAATATTCCGGCCTATATGCTGACTTATACGTCTTTGTCTGCCGGAATACAACTGGTATTAGGAACTTTAATAAGTTTATCCGTCTATATCTTGTTATTAAAAATAAAGCATGATGAGATGTATTTTTTGGTGAAACGGATTTTATTAAACTATGGCAGAAGAAAGGTGGGGGAATGAGAATGTACGCAGGTGCATGCGTTAATTAGACTGGAAGAAGATGGCCGCTGCACAATCAGAAAACATAAAGAGGATAGCTAAGAACACGTTATTACTTTATATCCGGATGTTATTTGGAATGTTAGTTTCACTTTATACTTCGCGAGTGATTCTTAATACATTGGGGGTAGAAGATTATGGTGTTTATAATGTTGTCGGTGGAGTAGTTGCTATGTTCTCAATAATTTCCAATTCTTTGTCGGTGGCAGTGAGCCGGTTTCTGACATTTGAATTGGGAACGGGAAACAGGAATAAGTTACAAAGAATATTTTCGACTTCGTTAATTATACACATTGCGCTGGCGATAATTATTTTAGTTGCAGCGGAGAGTATAGGGGTGTGGTTTTTGAATACGCGGATGAATATTCCGGCAGATAGAATGTATGCAGCCAATTGGGTGTTACAATGTTCTATATTATCATTTATGTTCAATCTGGTAAGTGTACCTTATAATGCTTTGATTGTAGCTCATGAAAGAATGAAGGTCTTTGCATATATTGGAATACTGGATGTATTGTTACGTTTGGCCGTGGTGCTGTCCTTGGCTTATATGTTTGACGGGGCGGATAAGTTGATAACATATTCACTGATGTTAGTCTGTGTTGGCATTTTCTTGCAGGGTGTTTATGTCGTTTATTGTAGAGAGTATTTTGAGGAATGTCGCTTTCAAAGAACGGTTGACAGGGCTCTGCTAAAAGAAATGACGGGATTTGCCGGATGGAATTTTATCGGTGCGTCTTCGAGCATATTAAAAGAACAGGGAGTGAATATCGTTTTAAATATATTTGGTGGTCCTTCGTTGAATGCTGCCAGAGGAATCGCTGCTCAGGTGAATTCAGCCATCAGTGGTTTTGTGAGTAATTTCATGATTGCTTTGAATCCCCAGATCACCAAGCTGTATGCATCTGGAGAATATGGGTATATGATTTCATTGATATATCGTGGAGCACGTTTTTCTTTTTATATGCTATTGTTTTTGTCATTACCGATCATATTGAATACTCATTATGTACTGATGTTATGGCTGAATATTGTTCCGGAACATGTGGTATGGTTCGTGCGGTTAGTGCTCATCTCCGCAATGTGCGAATCAATCTCTAATCCATTGATTACAGCGATGCTGGCAACAGGTAATATACGCAATTATCAAATCATAGTCGGCGGGTTGCAAATGATGAATTTACCTGTTTCTTATGTTCTGTTACGGATGGGATTCTTTCCGGAAGTTGTATTGGTAGTGGCTATTGTTATTTCATTATGCTGTCTGTTTGCCCGGCTTATACTTTTGCGTGGAATGATAAATCTGTCAGTTAGATCCTATTTGTTGCATGTTTTAGGGAATGTGCTTGTTGTATCTGTGCTTTCACTGGTCTTTCCGTGGGTCGTTAGCGGATATCTTAAAGATGATTTTACAGGTTTCTTATTATCGTGTCTGGTCTCTATGGTTAATATAGGCTTCGTGATATATTATATTGGATGCACTCGTAGTGAACGTTTGTTTATAAAGGGAAAAATCGTCGGCATAAAATGCCGCATATTGGGAAATGATAAAACTGGAGAATAAGGAAGATTGTTGCGGTTGTACAGCTTGTGCAAGTGTCTGTTCGCATTCGGCCATTTCAATGCAGCCTGATTGTTTAGGCTTTTTATATCCGGTTGTCAATGAAGAAAACTGTGTGCAGTGTGGATTATGTGAGAAGATCTGTGCTTTCAATAAAGATTATTCCAAGGGACTGAACTTACAGAAACCGGATGTCTATGCTGTTCGGCATAAAGAGATGAAAGAAATAGAAGGCAGTCGTAGTGGGGCTATGTTTGTTGCCATTTCCGATTCTGTATTAGATAAGGGGGGAGTGGTCTATGGTGTAGGATACACAGGCCATTTCCGTGTTTCACATAAACGTGCGTCTACAAGAAAGGAACGGGATGAATTCAGAGGAAGCAAGTATGTGCAAAGTGACCTGAATGGAATATTTGTACAAGTAAAAGATGATCTGAAACAAGGGCTTCATGTTTTGTTTTCAGGTACTCCTTGTCAGACTTCGGGTTTATATTCTTACTTATCACTGTTTCGGATAAGTATGGATAAGTTATGTATAGTAGATATTATCTGTCACGGTGTTCCCGCACCTAACATCTGGCGTGACTATTTAGCTTACATTGAGCAGAAGCAAAAGATGGAAGCGGTTGCAGTTAACTTTAGAGACAAGTCAACGTCAGGCTGGGCAAGTCATCAAGAGACTTTTATTTTTAAGGAAGGAGTAGTAAGTACTGGCACTTATGCTCGTATTTTTTGCCAGTCTATTATGTTCCGGCATTCATGTGGAATATGTCATTTTGCTAATTTACAACGTCCTTCGGATATTACTATAGGTGATTTTTGGGGATGGGAGAGAGTGGATCCTCACTTTAATGCGGATAATAAGGGAGTTTCTTTGGTTTTGGTCAATACCCGGAAAGGGCGTCTATTTTTTGATGAGACAAAAACGTGGATCGACTATATTGAAACAGATACCCAACACTGTATACAGCTTAATTTGCAGTCTCCTACTACTATTCATCCACAGAGGGATGCTTTCGAGCGTGACTATGCCAATCATGGTTTCGTTTATATCGGGAGAAAGTATGGAGATATGGGCTGGAAATATAAGGCGAATTTATATCTCCTTGCTTTTAGAAAATGGACTAAATCTATGATAGATAAATGAGAATAGGGATATTAACCTTTCATCGGGCTGATAATCTGGGAGCAGTATGGCAAGCTTATGCTTTACAGAAATATTTAATGATATCAGGACACGATGTTGATATTATAGATTATAGGTGTACATCCATAGAGACGGTCTATATGCCCTTTTTATTACAGCGATATCTTAAAAAAGATGTGTGGGCTGGAATGCGTCAATTGATCTTTGACTTGTTGGTTGCCAAAGATGTAAAGTTTAAACATAAGAAGTTTGAAGCTTTCAGAAAGCAATATTTGAAATTATCAAAATCAGTTTATAATACGGGTGAAATAGAGGCGCTATCTTATGATATGATAATCACAGGAAGCGATCAGGTCTGGAATAAGTATCTGACGGGAAATGATTTGATGTATTTTATCCCAATAAGAAGCGTCAGAAAGATTTCTTATGCTGTCAGTATGGAATATAAATCATTGGATGATATCTCTGATCATCCGGAGTTCTATCTGTCAACTTTAAGTTCGTATGCTGCGATATCTATTCGGGAAAAAGCTATAGCTGACAGACTGGGAACTATAGGTATTAAAAAAGTGAAGATGACCTGTGATCCTACCTTATTGTTGACCAAGAAGGATTATTTGCAATTGATAAAAAGAGGGACTCGTTTGTCTTATGGAAAATACATTCTGGTATATCACCTGGCATATTCTGACGAATTGAATAAGTTGGCCGGATATATCTCACAGCAAACAGGTTTTGAAGTTATCAATGTGCATACTCAGCTTAGAACGAGAAGAAAAAAGATGGAAATACAGGATTTTGGTCCTATTGACTTGCTTTCTCTGATTAATAATGCAGAGTACGTGCTAACAACCTCTTTTCATGCTGTTGCTTTCTCATTAATACTGGAAAAACAATTCTATGCAATAAAAACGGCATTTAGCAATCGGATTGAGAATATACTGCGATGTATGAATATTGAAAACAGACTTTTGGAGGATACTTTCCCTGACATGACTCAAAGAATAGACTATACTCAGGTTGAGAGCTGTAGAAGTCGGTTTATCAACGAGTCTATAGATTTCATTAAAAGTAACGTGATATGATTAAATGCGGTTTTTATATAGAGAACGATGGTTTGAAGTCTGTGGATTGTACCGATTTGCGTAAGGGAAATCCCGGTATAGGAGGGGTGGAATATGCTACGCTTCTTGTAGCAGAATGGCTTTCATTGACTAAAGATGATATATCTTTGACTTTATATGTGAGAAGTTCGCAAAATCTGCCTCCTTCTATTCATGTAAATGTGTGCAGTGATGTTATGGAAGCCTTGGTTAAGTCCGTGAATAATGGAGATGAGATTTTTGTATTGAGGTTTGAGCCGCTTTATCTGCAAAGACACCTGTTGGACAATTCTTTTTTGCATAAACTGAAAATAGTATTGTGGGCTCATAACTTTTATTCAAGAAGGTATTTATCGTATTTCGATTCTCTGTCTTTTGTGAAAGCCATTGTTAATGTCGGCAGAGAACAGTTGGATGCGTATAGAGATCATCATGCTTTTTATAAATCTACTTTTATATATAATGGACTATATGTTTCCGACGAACCAGTCAGGGAGTTTGGTGAACGAGCAGATGAGGTGACCTATGTAGGCGGTTTATACCCTGCAAAAGGTGTACACTACCTAACGCAAGCATGGCCTGAGGTGCTATCGGAATTTCCTGATGCCAAACTAAACATTATTGGTTCCGGAAAATTATATAGTCGGGATTTTAATTTGGGCACATTCGGAATAGCGGAAAGCTCTTTTGAGAAGCAGCTGCTTGAACCTCTTTTGGATGAAAATGGCGATATTATTCCTTCTGTCAGATTTTGGGGAGTACTGGGACCGGAGAAAAAGCAGATTTTGCAAAATACGAAAGTCGGCATACCTAATCCTGGTGGCATTGGAGAAACATTCGGCTATACTGCCGTAGAAATGCAGTTGGAAGGTTGCCTGGTCACGACTATAAAAAACTGTGGTTACATGGATACCGTATATGACAGGAATATGTTGTATACGGATATAAAAGACTTAAGTAGTAAGATCGTTTCTTTGTTGAAACATAATGGAAATGATATGTCACAGGTAAGAGAATACGTAAAATGTAATTTCTCAATGGCTGTAGTGGGTGAGAAGTGGTATGAGTTATTGCAGGATGTACATACAGGTAAGCCTATGAGACACGACCCCGTATTAGTGAACAGAAATTTTCAGTTGAAGTGGCTGAGAGAAATAAACAGGAAGATGAAATTGCTATTCCCATTCTTGCCGACAGTAGCTTTCTATCAGTACTATTGCTATCGGTTAAGAGAAAAGCTATGCTTTCCTTTTTATAAGACGCGGCTTCCTGTTGATTATGATAAGTATTGATAAATAAAGACTGTTTGTGAACCTGCAATTATCTTCATCACCTTTGGTTTCGGTTGTGATTCCTGTCTATAACGGAGAAATGCACATATCAGTGTGTATGGATAGTATCCTATGCCAGAGCTTTTCTTCATTTGAGGCTATTTTTGTAGATGACGGTTCTGTGGATAATTCTTTTCGGATTCTTAGTGAAAGGGCTTCATTTGACCGACGGATGAAAGTTATCCGCCAGGAAAATATGGGAGTCACGTGTGCACGTAGGAACGGGGTTAAACATGCCGGAGGGAAATATATTTGTTTTGTTGATTGTGATGATAGATTATTGCCTGATACACTGGATATTTTATATAACAAAGCTCTGCTGAGTGATGCCGATATTGTATGTGGAAATAGTAGTTATGCGGATAGAATAAAGTTCGACCATTTTCAGACTCCTCTAGGCTATGCAGCTGCTTTACTTGAACAGAAGGTTGATCTGGTAGTATGGGCAAAACTTTTTAGAAAAAGTGTACTGACTGATGATGTATTTGATATTCCTTCTCACATAAAGTTTGCAGAAGATTATATCATGAATATAAGAATAACTTTCCATGCGGAAAGGATCTATTTTATCCATGATTTGATTTATCAGTATAGCGAATATAATGAAGGCTCTGTTACAAGTACATTTCGGCTGAGTCCGATATATGTGCAGGAAATTTGTGGTTATGTATTGGATGAAGTGCGTAGAGCTAAAGCTGAAGATACGCTACATAAATCAGTTCTTCTTTTCTTGAAGTACATGATATGGATGATGATTCATCAGAATGTTCTGGATATGGACAATGATTGGATTAATAAGACAATCAGAGAAATAGCTCCGGTTCTGTCCTCTCGTGAAAGCATCTACTTAAGGATGAGGAGCAGTTTTGTGTTTCCGATATTGAAGAAGCTCAAAGACTGGTGTAACAGGCTTTTAAACAGATAAAATAAAAGATCTGATCTTTTCAGATGTTTACCCTAATGAATTAATTCTTTATTTTATGGACACTGATATTCGTGTGATTGCATTATATCTTCCTCAGTTTCATCCGATCCCGGAAAATGATAAGTGGTGGGGGAAAGGATTTACTGAATGGATGAATGTAGGAAAAGCACGGCCTTTATTCCGGGGACATTATCAACCTAGAGTACCCGCTGATCTTGGATATTATGATTTAAGGCTTTCTGAAGCGAGGGAGGCACAAGCGGAAATGGCTAAAAGCTATGGAATAGAAGGATTCTGTTATTGGCATTATTGGTTCGGTAATGGAAAACGGCTATTGGAAAGACCCTTTCAGGAAGTTCTTTCATCGGGAAAGCCGGATTTTCCATTTTGCCTTGCATGGGCAAATGAATCATGGAAGGGTTTCTTTCACGGTGTAAATGGCAGAGAAGTCCTGATAGAACAGGAATATCCTTCGGAGCAGGATCGTATAGATCATTTTTATTCAGTATTGCCTGCTTTTAAAGATGCCCGCTACATGCAAGTTGATTCTAAACCTCTGTTTATGATTTATAATCCTTTTTCTCTGCCGGATGCACGGGGCTTTATTTCTTTATGGCAGAAGTTGGCAAAAGAAAATGGGTTGGCAGGAATCCATTTTGTCGGGCATACCTATTCGGCAGAACAAGTTAATGAGGTGATGGCATTGGGATTTGATGCAGTAGAGGTAGTCCGGTTATTCGATTGCTTAAATCATCGAACTTTGTCTGCCAGATTGATAACCCGGATAAGAAGTGAATATTTCTATCATCCTCGTATCGTTCCTTATAGGGAAGCTCTGAAGAGTTTTATCGGTGAGGAGGAGAAAGATGAACACGTTTATCCTACGATTATCCCTAACTGGGATCATACTCCGAGAACGGGGCGTAAAGGATTGGTTTTTCATCATTCAACTCCGGACTTATTTAAAGAACATCTCTTCAATGTGAAATCTGTATTGAAGGATAAGGTAAATAAAATAGTATTTATAAAGTCCTGGAATGAATGGGCGGAAGGTAATTATATGGAACCGGATTTGAAGTATGGTTACCGGTATCTGGAAAAATTACAGGATGTACTGGAATTATATAAAGACGATAAATGATGCATTTAAGAGACTACATTCATTCGGATCGTATAAATAATTTCTCCTGCTTCTCTAAAAGTTACCTATTGGACTATCTTCTTCAGACAGAGCAATATTGGATAGGGAAATATGTACGTACACTCCGCAAAGAAGAATTTTATACCTTTTACAGGAAGAATAAATTTTTGCGATATTATTATTTCCGGAAGAAAAATATTCTGGGCAGGAAACTTGGTTTCTTTATCGGAGCAGGTTGCTTTGACGCAGGGTTAAAGATTTATCATTACGGTTCTATTATTGTAAATCCAAAGTCCCGTATTGGTAAGAATTGTACGATACATGGTAATTGCTGTATTGGCAGTAAAGGAGGGATTCCCGATGATTCTCCTGTGATCGGAGATAATGTCGACATCGGCCAGAACGCACAGATTTTGGGAGGGATAACAGTGGCGGATGGAGTCAGGATCGGAGCCGGAGCAATTGTTACGAAATCCATTTTAATCCCTGATGTTACAGTAGTAGGAATACCCGCTAAGGTGATAGAAAAATGAATCATATCATAGTTGAAGATAAATTGAGGGATACTAATCCTGTTCCGGTAGTCATAGCTTTTACGCCTAATTACTTTATTCCGGCATCTACTTGTCTGTATTCTATATTTGCGAGTCTGGACATAGAAGAACAAATGCACGTCATTTGTCTGCTTAGTGAAGAACTGACCGATCGGTTAAAACAAAAGATACAACTGATCGGAGGAGAACGTGCACAGTATTCTTTTATAAATCTTCAGGGCAGACTACAGAATATATATATTGATGCAAAATATACGGAAGCAGCTTCTTATCGTTTGCTACTGCCGGACTTGCTTCCGGAATATGATAAAGTGATGTATATCGACTGTGATATAATAGTACGTAATAATCTGGTAAAACTTTATCGGTCGGTTGATTTGGGAAATCATTATCTGGCTGCCGTATTTGAAGCCCCTATGGATTTTCAACTCGGACACTTGAAAGCTATAGGTTGCCATCCCGATGAATATGTAAACTCCGGTTTCCTGATCATGAATCTGGAATTGATGCGTAGAGACAATATGGTAGAGAAGTTTATAGATGCTTCAAAGGCTGACTATCTGGAATTTCCCGATCAGGATGTGCTTAATCAGCTTTGTAAGAAGCGGATTCTGGGTTTGCCGCCTTTTTATAATAGTATCCGGACTTTTTATTTGCCGCAATACAAACAGTATTTCCTGAAGAAGTATACAGAGCAGGATTGGGTGGATGTTCATCGACACGGTACAGTGCATTATACTGGTGCAAAGCCTTGGAATTGTCTTACTGTAGAATTTCAATTATGGTGGCAATACTATGAGCTGTTGCCGGAAGAAATAAAAAAGGAATGGAAGGTGAATAGTAAGGTTCATTTCCTTTCCGGACTTTACCGGACATCTGTAGGCGCTTTTATAATAAATGCAGTTCAAACATTGTATCGTAAATTAAAGTATAAATGCTAAGGAAGATAGAATTAAAGAAAGCAGTGAAAGGTCTTATTCCAATGAAACTCTGGAATGCAAGGCGTACAGCATCTATTATAAAGCAACACAAGAACGTAGCTGCCTTCTGGACTCCTGTCATTGAGGCTTACTATAATGGGGAAATAGAAAGCTACTCATTAAAGCCAAAGAAAGAGTTAGATACTCAGAAGGTCATTTGGCAATATTGGGGGCAGGGTATGGATAACGTCAGTTTGCCCGGAATTGTACAGATTTGCTTTGATTCGGTAGATAGAAACAAGGGAGCTTATCGGGTGATTCGCTTGACGGACAAGACGGTATCCGAATATATAGATTTACCCGATTTTGTTTGGAGAAAGCGTGAAAATGCACAATTTACCCGAACACTGTTTTCTGATCTGCTTCGTATCGCTTTATTGAGTGTTTATGGCGGTGTGTGGCTGGATGCTACTATTCTATTAACAGGACCGCTTCCGGATACATACGGAAAATATGATTTCTTCATGTTTCAGCGTTCCGACGAAGAAAAGAACAAGAGATACTGGGAAGGGGTCTATGCTTATTATTTTGGGTGGAGGACTGATTTTAAAGTAAAAGTCCTGAATAGTATCATCTTTGCCCGGAAAGACAGTGTGGTTATTTCATCCTTAAAAGATTTGTTGCTCTACTTTTGGGAAACCCAGGATTCGGTTCCCGACTATTTCTTTTTTCAGATATTGTTTAATGAACTGGTTACCAAACGTCTGTCGGATAGGAATTGTCCGGTAATTAATGATTGTATTCCACATATTATCCAGACGAAGATTAATGGAAAATATGATGATATCTCATTCGATGAAACATTGAAATTGACTAACATACATAAAATGGCTTATTTCGACGATGCCGGAATAATGCGTTTAAAAATGATACTAAAGCAGCATGGAAAAGTCTGAAATGAAACATGCTTATTTGATAATGGCTCATCACGAGTTTGAAGTTTTAGGGAAATTGGTTCAGGCTATTGATGATAAACGGAACGATATATTTATTCATTTCGACGCAAAACTCAAAAGCTATCCTGTGCTGAAGGCACATAATGCAAACTTATATATTCTGGAAAAGCGAATAGATATCCATTGGGGACATATTTCACAGATTAAAGCGGAATATGCCCTGTTTGAGACGGCCTTCACACAGGATAGATACGCTTATTATCATCTGCTTTCCGGAGTACATTTGCCATTGAAATCTCAGGATAACATCCATTGTTTCTTTGATAACTTAAAAGATAAAGAAGTACTGGCACATGTACCTAATTCCGACTACCAAACCACCCTTAAAATGCGGCGATATAATTTATTCATGAAGCATTTCATGCACAGGAATTCGTTTATAAGAAGAATCAGCCAGATATCATGGAGGATTTGTATCCGCATTCAGAAGGAATTGCATATCTATCGAAATAGAAAGCAGTTTTATACGAATGCAGCGAATTGGGTAAGTATAACCGACAGATGCGTCTCCTATCTGTTGCAAATCAAAGACGATGTGCTAAGAAAGTATCGTTTCACATTATGCGGAGACGAGTTCTTTATCCCTTCTGAACTGGAACTCTCAGACCTTAAATATCGGATTTATTATGATGACCGATTATTGAAATGTGATTTTGGAGGAGGCTCCAATCCACGTATATATCGTTTGGAGGATTATGACGAACTGATGAGTTCCGATTGTTTGTTTGCCCGTAAGTTCAGCCATGTAGGTATGGACCTTGTAGACAAAATATTGACCTTTAATACTACGGATAAGGCACAATGAAGCACGCCTACTTAATACTTGTCCATAACGATTTTGAGATTCTCGGGCAATTGATCCGGGCAATTGACGATGAACGAAATGATATTTATATTCATTTTGACCGGAAAGTAGCTCACTGTCCGGATTGCCGGACATTACATGCCGGACTTATGGTTCTGACTGAACGTATTGACGTCCGTTGGGGAGATGTAAGTGTAGTAAGAGCGGAGTATGCGTTGTTTGATGCGGCATATCGTCATGGGGGATATCGTTATTATCATTTATTGTCGGGAGTTGATATGCCCCTTAAGTCACAAGATTATATCCATCGTTTTTTTGAGGACAATGATGGAAAGGAGTTTATAGGATATTATCAAGGGGATATTACAACAGAAATCAACCGGAAAGTCCGGAGATGGCATCTGTTCCCGGAAAGTTTTAAGAAGACAGGCAGCATGACGGCTGTTGGAAAGCAAGTGCTGCGGGCTGGTTTTATCCGGTTGCAACAAATGACCGGATTTCACCGGAATAAGACAATAGATTTCCGGAAGGGCACTCAATGGGTGAGCCTTACTGCGGATTGTATCGGCTATTTACTTCAATATAAGGATGAAGCTGAACGCATATACAGTCATACATTTTGTGCGGATGAGATCTTTGTGCAGACACTATGCTGGAATTCCTCTTTTCGAGAGCATATATATGATACAGAAGATGAAGGACATGGATGTTTGCGAATGATCGGATGGAAAGATAACCGGATAAAAGAGTGGACCGAAAAGGATTTTGAGACTTTGATGGGATCGGAAGCATTGTTTGCCCGGAAATTTACTAGCCGTCATATTGGGGTAGTGGGGCAGATTCTAAATGAGATTACAAGATGAAAGGCGAACTGGAGAAAAGACAATCGGAAGTAATTGCCGCTATGAGGTTCCCTCTAATGGTGTTATTGCTTTTTGCCCATGTGCTGCCGATGGTATCGGTGCCTATAGAGATGAATTTGTCGGAGATGAATATATATCATTTTATTTCGGAGGGGATATCCCATAATCTGTCCAGAATACGTAATCCCTTATTCTTTTTCTTTTCAGGCTTTTTCTTCTTTCGTAAACTGGAGGAGTGGAATGCCGGCTTTTACCGCTCCCAATTACAAAAGAGAATAAGGAGCCTTTTATTGCCTTACCTTTTATGGAATATACTGATGATAGCGGCGATATATATAAAGAGCTATGCCGTCACTTCTTTTCTCTCGATGGAACCGGGTGAGGAACTATTGAGTCTACGGGCTACTCCCTGGTATATTCTGTTCTGGCACACTCCAGCCAACTATCCCATGTGGTTTTTACGCGATTTACTTTGTATGTCCGTATTGGCCCCTCTGTTCTATCTGTTTTTCAGGTTTCTGAAAGGATACGGTGTACTGATACTGGTGATTCTGTATTTGTCCGCCTGGGAAACGGATGTTGCGGGACTGAGTATGTCGGCTATCATGTTCTTTGGGGCAGGTGCCTATATGGGGATTTACAAAAAGAACATTCTGGAGTTTTGTTCCAGGTTTCGTTATACGGCGGCGATAGCCACTCTTTTGTTTTTGTGTTGTGCCACGATGTGTAATGGAAGGGAATTGCATGTATACATCGTTAGAATGTATGTACTGTTTGGAATAGTGACCGCTTTTAATCTGATGGACTGGCTGATAAACCGGGAGACATGGAAGAAACTCTTTTGCAATCTGTCGGCTACAGTCTTCTTTATCTATGCGGCCCATGAAATATACATTATAAACTGGACGAAGGGTTTCTTTTCCCGTACTTCCCTTGCCGGTTCCGGAGGAGGATTATTGCTTAGCTATATGCTGATCCCTTTCATCACTCTGGGCATTTGTCTGGGACTTTATTATATATTGAACAAGATGGCTCCTAAAGCGCTTGCCTTATTGGTTGGCGGTCGGGTAAAGAGCCAGATAACGGAAAGCAGCAGATGAATATTGAAAACGTGACAATCTCGGTGATTATACCTGTATACAATGCTGCAACTACCCTGCATCATTGCCTGGAATCCTTGGACAGACAAACTTACAGGAAACTGGAACTTCTGTTTATAGACGATGGCAGCACGGACGACAGCCTGAAGATGCTGACTTGCTATGCAGCACGGAATACTGATCCTGTCAGAGTGATCAGGGTGTTGCATCACGAACGGAACCGAGGAGTAGCGGCAGCACGCAACACGGCACTGGCACATGCTACAGGCGATTATATCTATTATGTCGATGCGGATGATTCCATCGAACAGCATACATTGGCGTGCCTGGTGAGAGAAGCAAAGAAAGGCGGACAGGATATTGTGGGGCATGAATGGTATCTGACTTTCAGCTCCAGTGAACGGTACATGGAGCAGGCTGATTATACAACTCCTGCGGAGGCTTTGCAAAACATGATGTGTGGAGTGATGCGCTGGAACCTGTGGCTCTTTCTGGTGAAGCGTTCGCTTTATGTGGAGAACGATATCCGGTTTGCAGAAGGTATGAACATGGGAGAAGATATGATGGTGATGATGAAACTGTTTATTTGTGCAGAGAGTGTCTCTATCATACATCGGCCTTTTTATCACTATGGACAGAATAATATGAATTCGTTGACAAAGGTCTATTCACCGGAGCATATCAGGCAAGTGACTAATAATGTATATGAGGTAGAACGCTATGTCCGCGAATCGGCTTATGCCGGTTTACTATCCCCTTACCTTCCTTTGCTGAAATTGAATATCAAACTTCCGCTTCTTATGACAGATGATACGGCGCGTTATCGTCAGTGGTTGGAATGGTTTCCGGAAGCGAATGGCTATGTGATGCATAATAAACAGATTTCTTTAAGAACACGGTTCATCCAGTGGCTGGCCGTGAAACAAAACTTTAGCCTGTTAAAACTTTATCACAGGTGTGTTTTCAGATTGATTTATGGAACGATTTATAAATAGGGCAGTAAGACTATGATGCGTTTATTGGCAATGTTGTTGGTGGCAATGATCGTGAGTGGATATTATTTCCCATTTACCTTTTCCTTTCTGCCGGGAGTGAATACGAAGATGGTGCTGGCGGTCATCGGCATCGGCTTGGTTCTTTATGAAGGATGCCGGAAGCGCGGGATTACATTCTCGAAAGAGTTGATGGGTGCAGTCGTACTGGCCTGCTTCTTCTCTTTTGTATGCCTGTTTTCAATTGATTACAATCGTACGGATGATTATTCTTACGTGACTTATTTTGCCACTTTCTTCACCTGGCTGGGCGGAGCGTATGCCACCTGTACGGCTATTCGTCTGATTCATGGAAAAGTCACTTTGAAACTGTTGGTCAGTTACCTGGCTTTTGTCTGTGCAACGCAATGTATACTGGCCATTATGATAGACAGAATCCCTGCTTTCCGGATGCTGGTGGATTCTTATATCGATCAGGGACAGGAATTCTATCAGGAGGTCGGCAGATTATACGGTATTGGTGCGGCACTGGACCCTGCCGGAGTACGATTTTCTGTAGTGTTGATATTGATCGCTTACCTTTTGTGTGAAGATGATGTAATCCGGCAGGACCGGAAGAAGATAACGGGATTCCTGGTCTGCTTTTTTATCATCTCGATTCTGGGAAATATGATTTCTCGGACTACCACTATCGGGATGATGATGGGGCTGGCGTATATCATTTATTCAACCGGAATATTCCGGTTGACGATATCGGTACGTAATTTTAAGTTCTATTCCGTTTTCGGGTTTCTGTTGGTTGTGTCCGTTATCTGGGGAATTTATATGTATCAGAATAACTACACCTTTTATCAGAATATGCGGTTTGCTTTTGAGGGTTTCTTTAACTGGATAGAGATGGGTGAATGGCGGACAGGTTCTACCGATAGACTGAATGCTATCATGTGGGTCTGGCCGGAAACCTTTGAAAGCTGGATTATTGGGACAGGGAAGTTCGGCTTTTACACTTTCAGCACGGATATTGGGTACTGTCGTTTTATACTCTATTGCGGTTTGGTAGGTTTCGGGGTCTTTGCATCGTTCTTTATATTCAATGCATGGGTCTTTGCTCGGAAAAGAGAGTCCTTTCTCCTTTTATCCGTTCTGCTGCTGTCTCTGGCTTTTATCATCTGGATAAAGGTAGCTACTGATATTTTCTTTATATATGCTTTGTTCTATTGTCTGGACTGGAAAGAAGCCGATGCTGAAGTACTTAAAGAATCGTTTGCAGCGAATTATAACAGTCAGTTCGAAAGATGAGAATCGTTTATTGCATAGCGGGAACCTATAATTCCGGAGGAATGGAACGGGTATTGGCAAATAAAGCCAACTATCTGGTCAGTCATGGATATGAAGTCTTCATTATCACCACCGATCAACGCGGAAAGCAACCCTTCTTCAGTTTGGATGAACGCATACGCTGTTATGACCTGGGCATTAATTATGAAGAGAATAACGGAAAATCCCTGTTGAATAAGATCATCCACTATCCGTTCAAGCAGTGGAAACACCGGAAACGCTTGTCGGAACTGCTCAGGGAATTAAGAGCCGATATAGCGATTTCCATGTTCTGCAATGATGTCTCCTTCCTATGGAAGATAAAGGATGGAAGCCGGAAAATACTTGAAATTCATTTTTCCCGCTATAAGCGCCTGCAATATGGACGCAAAGGGGCCTGGAAGCTGGCAGACCAGTGGAGAAGTCGGATGGATGAAAAGACAGTGAAGAAATATGCCTGCTTTGTTGTATTGACTCATGAAGATAAATCCTATTGGGGAGATTTACCGAATATCATGGTTATTCCGAATGCGTTAACCTATTCTGTCGGTCAACCGGCCCCGCTAAATAATAAAAAGGTGATAGCAATCGGCAGGTATAATTACCAGAAAGGTTTTGACTATCTGATTGATGCATGGGCGGTTATTCATCGTTCCCAGCCGGAATGGAAACTGGATATCATCGGAGACGGAGAATGGCTGAATCGTTTGCAACGGCAGATTGACCAACATAAACTCAATCATTGCATACGTTTGAAATCTGCTACTAGCCATATAGAAGATGAATACAGACAGGCATCCTTATTGGTGATGTCTTCCCGCTACGAAGGGTTGCCTATGGTTCTGCTGGAAGCCCAGTCATTCGGACTGCCGATTGTTTCCTTCGCATGCAAGTGTGGTCCTAAAGATGTAATCACTGAAGGAGAAGATGGCTTTTTAGTACCCAAAGGAAGTATCTCCGTGCTGGCAGACAGGATACTGAAACTGATGGAAAACGAAGATTTGCGTAAACGTATGGGCGAAACTGCTTTAAAGAGCTCATACCGCTTTATGGAGTCGGCAATTATGCAGAGATGGGAAAAGTTATTTGACTCTTTGAGTATTTGATTAGAGAGGATATAAGCCATCATAATAAGATAAATCTGCTTATAAAAATAAAAAATATCTGCCATCTGCAACACATATGAATATAGTTTTTGGGCATCTTAATGATAAGAACAAGTTGCATACTGATAGCTTGCTTATAGCTCAAAAAAGTTTCAGACGCTTGAAACTTTTAGTTTCACACCGAGGAACCAATGGTTTCATTGCTTGAAACTATTAGTTTCAATGCATGAAACCTTTTGTTTCACCACATGAAACTATTGTTGGAACTACATGCTCTGCTTCTTTGCTATAGGTGGTAGTCAGTATTGCTCCATAGATGAGTTCGAGAGTTATAAGTAAACGTATATGAAGAAAATAGTAATATCGGCTGTGAATCTGAAAGTCGGGGGTACTCTGGCCATTTTGCGTGATTGCCTGCGGCATTTATCCGGTTTGGCGGCGACAGGCGAATATCAGGTCATCGCTTTGGTGTATGACCGGAAAGTAGCCGATTATCCCCACATAGAGTATATAGAACTGAAATGGCCGAAGAAGAACTGGTTCAACAGGCTTTGGTGTGAGTATGTCGCCATGCGTAAAATCTCTGTCCGGCTTGCTCCTGTGTACCTGTGGCTGTCCTTGCACGACACGACGCCCAATGTAAAGGCACAAAGAAGAGCCGTTTATTGCCACAATTCATTTCCCTTTTATCGCTGGAAAATGAAAGAAATCCTGTTTGCTCCGAGGATAGTGCTGTTTTCACTATTCTCCAAATACGCGTATCGGATTAATATTCACAGGAATAGTTATATCATTGTGCAGCAACAATGGTTTCGGGAGGCTTTCGCCCACTGGTTTCAACTGTCGGCGGAGTCCATTATCGTAGCCCCGCCTGTGCTGCAACGGCAACCACCAACGAAGAAGAAGCTGGATGTGTCCAGTGTGGAGATGAATAAGGATGAATATTCCTTCCTTTATGCGGCAACCTCGGACAGCCATAAGAATTTTGAATGTATTTGCAGGGCCGCAGTGCTTTTGCAGCAGAAGATGCCGGAACTGAAATTTAAAGTTTACATCACCGTGAAAGGCGATGAAAACGCTTATACACGATGGCTTTACTCACATTGGGGCGATGTTCCGGCTCTGGCATTCATCGGATATCTGAGTAAAGAACAACTTTACGCATATTATCAACAAAGCAACTGCTTGATTTTTGCTTCGAAAGTGGAAACATGGGGATTGCCGATAACGGAATTTGCGGTTTTCAATAAACCGATGCTTCTGTCCGATCTTCCGTATGCGCACGAAACTGCCGCCGGCTGTGAGCAGGTGGCCTTCTTCCATCCGGATCGGCCGTGGAAACTGGCCGCTCAGATGGCAAAACTACTTCAGGGAGAAAACTCTTTTCTGACTGCACTGCGGAAAGAAGAAACTTCTCCTCCTGTTGCTGAATCATGGAAAAAACTATTTCATATTTTATTAAGATGAGAGTACTACAAATAGGCAAATTCTATCCCATTAGCGGAGGAGTGGAAAAAGTGATGTACGACATTACTATGGGGCTGTCACAGAAACAGGTCTACTGTGATATGCTGTGCGCTTCGGCAGAGAAGCAAGACCAGGGGAATCTTTTATTGAATGACTATGCACGTGTGCTGTGTGTGCCTACCTGGAAGAAGGTGGCTGCTACTATGCTGTCTCCGGCTATGATCTTCCGGTTGCGCAAGATACGGAAGGAATATGACATCATTCACATCCATCATCCTGATCCGATGGCGTGTCTGGCATTGTTCCTGTCCGGTTACAAAGGTCCCGTCGTTTTGCACTGGCATAGCGACATACTGAAACAGAAGATGCTGTTACGGCTATATACACCGCTGCAAAATTGGTTACTCCGAAGGGCGAAAGTGATAGTCGGCACTACCCCCGTGTATGTGAAAGAATCACCCTTTCTGGAGAATATACAGCGCAAGGTTACCAGCATTCCTATCGGGATAGACGAAATGAAACCGATTCCCGAACGGGTAGCGCAAATCAAGGAAAGATATGCCGGAAAGAAGATTATCTTTTCTTTGGGACGCCTCGTGGAATACAAAGGTTATGAGTATCTGATACAGGCCGCCCGTCGGCTGACAGATGATTATGTCATATTGATAGGTGGCAGAGGTCCTCTTCAGGAATACTTGCAGGCATTGATTGACGAGCTGGGGGTAGCTGACCGAGTCAAATTACTGGGCTTTATCGAAGACGATGATCTGCCGGATTATTTCGGTGCCTGTGACCTGTTCTGTTTAAGTTCTATCCTCAAAACGGAAGCTTTCGGAATTGTACAGATCGAAGCGATGTCCTGTGGAAAGCCGGTGATTGCCATGAACATACCGGAATCGGGAGTCAGCTGGGTAAATATAAGCAGCTTCTCCGGAATCAACGTAAAACCGGAGGATGCGGAGGCACTGGCGGAAGCGATATTAACCGTTCTGACTGATAAACATCTGTATGATAAACTGTCAAAAGGTGCCCGCAGGCGTTACGAAACCATGTTCACCAAAGAACTGATGACAGAACTTTGCCTGAACCTTTACCGGAAAGTATTGAGAAGCCATGCTGACCGATAGCCGGATAACAGAGAATAAATAATTTCCAAGAAATATAAAACATGAGAAAAAGAGACTATTTGATGAAAAACATGTATGTAGTGTTAGTGTTGGCGATGCTGTTGACGACTTCTTGTATCAATACAAAAAGAATCGTCTATCTGGAGGATATGAGAGAAGACATCTCTTATCCGATGAACGCACAGCCGGAGATGAGAATCCAGCGCGACGATCGTCTGAGTATTATTGTCAATTCGCGAAACCCGGAATTAACGGTACCTTTCAATATATCTACCGGAGGCGATTTTCAGGTGACGTCCAACGGAGATGTATCCACTACCGCCGGTAGCCAGAAGCAGGAAAAGGGGTATATGGTAGACCTCAACGGATATATCGAATTCCCGATTCTGGGCAAGTTGAAAGTGGTCGACCTGACCCGCAAGCAGGTGGCCGACCTTATCAAGAACCGCCTGATCAGTGAGAATCTGATTAATGACCCTTTAATATTTGTAGACATATTGAATATCAAGATAACCGTAATGGGAGAAGTCAAAAGCCCGCAGGTGTTGCAGGTGGAGGATAGCCGGATTACTTTGCTCGAAGCCATTACCAGAACCGGTGGCGTGACGACTAATGCCCTTTTGGACAGGGTGGCAGTCATCCGTGAAGAAGGAAACGAGCGCAAAATGTATATGCACGACATCCGTTCGTCGGATATCTTTTATTCCCCCTGCTATTATTTGCAGCAGAATGATATGGTGTATATACATCCTAAATTCGCGGAAGCAAATACAAAAGAACGGCGTACATTGGGCTTTTACTCCTTTGGAGTGACTCTTTTAAGCCTGATTACCACACTGACCGTATTATTAAAATAACTAACGATTGCACAAAGTATGGAAAAACATAAAAAGCTGGCTGTAACGGAGGAGGAGAAGTCCATCAATATTGTCGATCTGTTTGTATATCTGGTCGTTCACTGGAAATGGTATCTTCTGTCCATTTTGCTGTTTGGAGGATGTTTCTGGTATATTTACTGTAAGACACCATTTACGTACAGCCGGGTAGCCATCGTGATGATTAAGACGCCGGCCAATTCGCGGTCGACTATGCAGTTGAATAATTCCGATTTTACGGGGTTAGTCAATGTAGCGAGTGAGATTCTGCAATTCAAGTCGAAGGAGCTGATGCGGAAAGTGATCGACCGCTTGCAGGCAAATATCAGTTATACGGTGTACGACGGTCTGCGGCCTGTAGAACTTTATACGGAATCTCCCGTGCGTGTAACCTTTCTTGATGCGGGAATGGATGAGGCGCACTCTTTATCCGTCACTCCTAAAAGCAGGCAGCAAGTAGAACTAGCTGATTTCTCGCGCGGGATGGAACAACGGAAAGTAGTGAATCTGAACGACACCATTCATACGGCATTGGGAAGGCTGATTGTATTTGCCGCAGAAAACTACGGGGAATCCAGCTTCGGTAAGCCTGTCTTAGTGACCTGTAAACCACCGGAAGAAATGGTATCCTTTTGGCTTTACAACCTGGCAATCAAACAAATGAGTGGCGATGCCGCCCTTTTGCATCTGACGATGAATGATCTTTCTCCGACACGTGCCGCCGATATTCTTGACATGCTGATTACCATATATAACGAAGAAGCTATAAAGGATAAGAACCGGATTGCTGTGAATACGGCGGAGTTTATCAAAGAGCGCCTGCAAATCATCGAACATGAACTGGGCAGCGTGGAGACAGATATCGAAGACCTGAAACGAGCGAATAATGGAGTCGATATCGACATGGCTGCGGGCATGTATATACAAGACAGCCGGGAGTATGAATCATCAATCAAAGAACTGGACACACAGTTGCAACTGGTCACATTCATCAAACAATATTTGCAGGATTCAAGCAAGGAGGATGAACTGATTCCCAGTAATATCGGACTGGAGGACCTTAATATTGAGACCCAGATTTCACGTTACAACGAAACCTTGCTGAGGCGTAACCGCCTGATGAACGGCAGTAGTAGCAACAATCCCGTAGTACAGGAACTGAATCGTACCATGCAGACAATGAAACTGAATATCTACAGGGCATTGGATAATCTGTCTGCCAGCCTGAGGCTTAAAAAGCAGGACTATAGTCTTCAGGAAAACCGGGTGCGCCAGAAAGTGCAGGCGGTTCCTCGCAAACAACGGGAAATGTTGTCTATCGAGAGACAGCAGAAAGTCAAGGAATCCCTATATATATTCCTGTTGAACAAGCGCGAAGAAAACGCTTTGAGCCAGGCAATGGTAGATAACAATGCGCGGGTTCTTGATCCGGTTTCGGGAAGCAACATTCCGATTTCTCCCAACAAATATAAAAAGCTTCTGTTAGGAGTGGGTTGCGGAGTTATTGTCCCTTCTGTTATTCTACTGCTGATGTTGATGCTCGACACCGGAGTGCACAACCGGAAAGAAATTGAATCCATTGTCAACGCTCCTTTCCTGGCAGATATTCCGCAAACACCTAAGGCGATGGCTAATGTACATGAGGTGGTGGTACGTGCCCGCGGGCTGGATGCGTTATCCGAATCGTTTCGCATTCTGCGCACCAACTTAGGATTTATGTTATCCCAGACGCAGGAACGCAAAGTGATAACGCTTACTTCTTTCAACATCGGAGCCGGAAAGACATTCATTTCTATCAATTTGGCAGCCAGCCTGGTGCAGACCGAAAAGAAAATTGTATTACTCGACCTCGACCTTCGAAAAGGTAAACTGAGCGAAATGGCTCATTGCCGGCAGGTAAAAGGAGTGGCGCACTACCTGTCCGATTCATCTGTGGAGGTAACTGATATTATTGTGCAGGATGCTTTTGGCGAAGGGCTCGATCTGGTCCCTATCGGTGTGATTGCCCCTAATCCGACGGAACTTTTACTGAGTAAGCGGTTGGATAAACTGGTGGTCGAACTGAAGGAGCGATATGACTATATCATTGTCGACAATGTACCGATAGGCTTGGTGGCAGATGCTACGGTTGTGAATCGCATTACCGATCTGACTTTGTTTATCGTGCGTGTCGGTAAAATAGACCGCCGCCAGCTGCCCGAACTGGAACGCTTATATCAGGAACATAAGCTGAACAATATGGCTGTCGTTCTTAACGGAACGGAAAAAGGCAGCAGCGGCTATGGCTATGGATACGGCTATAACTATGGTTATGGTTATGCTGCAACTCAGAAAAAGAAAGGAGGATGGTGGAGACGTAAGGGAAAGAAATAATACGCTGTCTCACTTTGACAGAGTGCCCTGCGAATCGTATAATGCTTGCTATGGGGGACTTTTAATAGGCTTCTGTATAAAGTGAGAAAGTTATCGGATTTTATGTGAGTAATAAAACGGAAAAAAAGCCTCAACTTTGCAGTTGGAACTTGGTATATTGAATTTTAATGAAAAGAATCACTTATGAAAAAAGTAATTGTTCTATCGGCTTTGCTGCTGGTAACAGGAATGAGTGTTTATGCACAAGAGGACTTCTCTAAATCTATAAAAACGACAACCACAATCGTAGAAAATGCTGATAAATATAAAGTAGAAACCAATCGCTTCTGGAGCAACTGGTTTGTAACTGCCGGTGGCGGTGCCTTGATCTTTTTCGGTGACCATAATATGCAGATGAAATTTGGTGACCGTCTGAGTCCAGCATTGGATATCGGTTTTGGAAAGTGGTTTACACCCGGCATCGGTGTACGCTTTATGTATAGCGGACTTACTATCAAAGGTGCTACACAGAACGGTAGTCACTCTACCGGAAAAGTGTACGATGCTTCACAATGGTTGGACGAACAGAAATTCGACTTTATGAATATTCATGGAGACGTACTGTTCAATGCATCGAATCTGCTTTGTGGTTATAATGAAAAGCGTTTTTGGTCTGTAACTCCCTATGTTGGTTTAGGCTGGATACTCACGTGGGAAACCCCGCGTGCGCGTAACTTTAATGCCAGTATAGGTTTGATCAACTCGTTCCGTCTGAGCTCTGCGTTCGACTTGAATCTGGATGTGCGTGGTACTGCAACAAAAGATGAATTTGACGGTGAACGTGGTGGGCGTAAAGAAGAAGGATTATTGTCTGTAACAGTAGGAGTTACTTATAAATTCCCACGACGTACATGGGGGCGCAGCACCGTAAAGACAATTACCTTTAGTGATGAAGAACTACGCCTGATGCGCGAACAGTTGAAAGCGATGAATGACGAGAACAATCGTCTGAAAAACGAGTTGGTAGAAACCTCCAATAAAGTCACGGAAAGAGTGGTGGAAACGAATATCCTCTCTGCTCCTTATCTGGTCACTTTCCAGATATCAAGATATGCTCTTAGTAATGAAGCTCGTGTAAATATCGGATTTCAGGCTAAGATAATGAAGGAAAACAAGAATGCTGTCTATACAATTATCGGTTATGCCGATAAGGGTACAGGGACCAAGGAGTTTAACCAGTTTTTGAGCAAATCTCGTGCAGAAGCAGTCTACAACTGTCTGGTTAATGAGTTCGGAGTACCGGCATCGCAACTGAAAATAACTTATGAAGGTGGTGTGGACAATATGTTCTATGATGACCCGAGAGTAAGCCGTGCAGTGATAACGGTCATTAAGTAAACCGAAAGTATGGATGAGATGAAATAAAAAAGAGCACACATATAAAACATTTTGTAATTAGTTAAAGGATGCCTGAGCATCTATAAATCTCATGGGGCATAACTCTGTAATGGAGTGCCTCGAAAATAGTCATCTGTGAAGATGGTCGCTATTGCTTAATCTGAAAGCATCTTTTTCCAGTGGGGGAGAGGTGCTTTCTCGTGATTTGATTCATTGAATTTGTTACTTGTGAGAAATAAAGAACTAAATGCTATTTAGTAAAGTAATTTAATTGCTATGCCTCTTTTCATACAGAAATACTTGTATTGAACTAGTAATTCCTCCTAAGTATGTGCCATATATGTAGTGGTCTGAGTTTTTTTTACATGAGCTCATGTTATAAAGGTGTATTTCATAGTATTGAGATGGATTATTGGGAAGCCATATTTGTGTTTGATCGGGAACAATAGCGCCTCCTTCAATATATTCTTTTGGCTTTCCGGAATTTGTAGTATAAATGCTATAAGTATTTACTGGCATGTATTCTTTTGTATTATGTATATTAAGGGAAGGACTAGTACATTTTACCATAGATGGTCCATTAGCAGCAGATCTAATTTCGTAACTTAAATATTTCTTACCGCAGTCTTCGGTTGATGTACTTGATTTCCCTTTATCATCTATTACAATTAATGATCCGCTACGTCGACATCCTGTACATTTAGAATCGCTATTGCAGGAAATAGAATAAGTTGCAGTATAATTAGTTTTGTGATGACTGAAATGTTGACTACCAGAAGGTCCACAGAGAAGGGTTAAATCTTGTCCAATCCCTTTGATGGTTATTGTTACAGTATGACTGTCTGCATTGCCAGTCCATGAAAGAGTTGTCCCAGGATTTGATGAATATTTGTCATTATGATAAAGGTTTACAACAGGGAGACACTCCCCATAGCCAGAACAATATGTTGTTGAAGAAAATTGCTCATTATTTTGTGCTAAAGAAGCACTGCTTTTAGGATTTGAGGCTAGACCTTCATACGTAGTCTCATCATTGCAGGCTATCACGAATAGAGTGAGTATAAAAAATATATTTGTAACTTGTGTTTTTCTCATTTTTTCTACATTTTACTTGTGTTTTTTAAAAATATGCATTTCATTCCATAATAAATGTGTTTTCTATATATAATTGAGTTTATTTAACTATTTGATAATTGGGACCGGATGTTGTATTTTACTTTTACATCAATTGGGTTCCTTATCATATACAGGGTTTTGATGGTTGATTTTCTTTCTATCTTAATTACAACCATCTTAAACCGATTGTGCTGGAAGGGGATATGTACCGACTGGTATCTCCCTAGCGGAAACCATACTTCCACCCAATATGTGGGGAAAGATAAGAAGGGAGCTGTTGTCTTTGCATTCGATATTTACCCCCGTTATGGCGAGAAACTGTTGCCTGTCCGTCTGCAAGGACTGGATGCCGGTCGGCAGTACCGGGTGAAGGAAATCAATCTGATGCCGGGCGCTAATTCTTCTCTGCAAGGAAACGGTGAGTTATTCTCAGGTGAATATCTGATGACGGTAGGACTGAATATATTTACAGGTCAGCGTCTGAACAGCAGAGTTATAGAAGTAGTTGCTGAATGACAGGCCGACGGAAATCCGTTAAACACTTGACAAACGCTTTTTATTGTTGTATATTTGTAGTTCCAAACCTGAACTGAATAATATAAGAACGATATAATAAAATGAGAAAATTAGTGTGTGATCATCCTCTACGGTGGTATAATATAGTAACAAATAGTACTTATCTCTCTGACGTATAACAGAGGATAGGATACTCCGATATAGGAAAAGGCTGCAAACTTTATGAGGTTTGCAGCCTTTTTTGTATTATAAATTCAATCCAGATTCTACAAATTTCTATTTTAAAGTTTATAATAAACGAGGGGGACGTTTATAATAAACGATCACAGTATTTATTATAAACCCGGTTGCCGTTTATGCAGTACTCTGTTACTATTTTTGTATAGTTAGAATGTGCGTTCTCCGATTATAGCTAATTACGATAATTATAGTTGACAATAATTGCGGGTAATCTAACTATACAAAGCTCTTGAATACCTTATGTTATTTATGCGTGAAGTTCCAGTATAAACCGGCATCCCTTGGTGTAGCTTGTGTCCAATGTCAGACTGCCATTCATTTTGGTGGCGATGAGTGAGCAGATAGGTAATCCCAAGCCATCACCTGTAGTCAGGTCTTTGACCTGGGTGAAAGGTTTGAAGAGATTTTCCTGTTGTTCTGCCGGGATACCTGTTCCCGTATCGGTTATGATGAACTGATGGGTGTGCGCGCCACGTTTCTTGAAGTCGAGGCTGATACGTCCTTGCTCCGTATAGAAAGCGGCATTTTTCAGCAAGTAGAGCAGGATACGTTCCAGCTGTTCTTTATTCGTTTTTACTTGGAGTTTGGGGGCGTTTACAGAAGGGGTGACGTCCGGCTTCATAAATTCTTTAGCCTTCTCCATGACGCTTTCGCAGAAAGTACCCGCATTGACTTCTCCCATTTCATAAGGTTCGGTCAGTGAGTTCTCCAAAGAGGAAAGCTCTTGAATATTGTCGCTGAATTGCTTTAAGGCTGCTACTTGTGCCTGCATCTGCTCTGCATACCTTGGTGCTTGGGCGGAAAGCTCTTTGGCGGAAGTCCCTAAAGTGTTCAGAGTCGGCTCCATTTGTGAGGATATATTCCGGATGAACTTTGTTTTCAGCTCGTTGTGCTCATTGGCTATGACCACGCTCTTTTTGAGTTTGCGGTTGCCGGTGATAAATTTCAGCAGTAAGATGGCAAGTACAATGATTGCGGCTACAAGGATAGCTACAAGTGTACAAAGTCCTATGATGATGTATTGCTTGGCGGATACTGTGCTGTCTTTGTCCTGTATGGTCTGGAGGCTTTCGTCATATTTTCGTTTCAGGACATTCAGCTCATCCTGGGCAGTCAGGGCTTTTACAGAGTCGGTCCATACAATATAGCTTTCGTACGTACGTTCCATCAACGGGGCATTGTTGGCTTTGCGGGCGATGCCGATAAGAGTCTTGTAGCAGTCGCTCACTTTATCGTAGTCCTTCTTTTCCTTGTATTGGCTGATGAGTTTGCGGAAACAGGCGTCTCCTTGTGTATTCTGATTGAAAGTATAGTAATAGTTGGCTTTCGTATAGAGCAGCACTTCCATTAAAGAATCATTTTTGGCGAGACTGGCAATCTCTTCCAATTTGTCCAGCTGGTTCTTCGCCTGTGCGGGATTCTTCAGTGAAATGTACATCTGCAACCGTTCCTTGCTGATGGGAAAGCGTAAGTCATAAAAGACTTTGTTTTGCTTCTGTTCGCCTGTCCAGATGAGTTGTTCCATATTACGGCATAATTCGAAACCTTCTTTGTAGAAGTTTTCTCTGACATATAGAGCATTGGCTTGAATACCACATTCTATAGCTTGTGGATAGTTCTCTCGCACGGCAAATGCTTCATACGCTTTCTTAAACAGATAACGGGCTTTGATGTAATCTTTCTGCTTCAGGCTGCTTAAAGCCTGTTCTTTTAGTTCTGTGGCTTTATCCTGAGGTGCTTGTGCATAAACTGACAGATAAAAACAAAATGTGATTAAAAGAGTTACAATGGACGTTTTCATACTATTGCTTTTATTATTTACTACAAATGTAAAACAAATATATGAATAAAAAAGATATAGCCAGTAAAAAAAATATCGCTGTTTATACGAAGCTAAGCGGGAACAATATGTAGAATACTTAAAAAATCATTTGTCGAATGTATAAATAGTTCTGTGGCGATATTCTTCCCCCGGCATGAGCAGGCAGGACGGAAAATGCGGATGCGAAGGGGTATCCGGAAAGTATTGTGTCTCCAGACATACACCGATATCCGGTGTGGGAGCGAGATAGCCGGCGGTATATAATAAGACACCGGGTAAGTCAGTCCTGACAGTCAGCCTTCTGCCGGAGAAAGGGTCGGATAATACGGCGGCTGTCAATAACGTGTCGGACGACTCTTCTTTCAGGATATAGCAATGATTGTATCCCTTGTTCCAGTGCAACTGCTCGTTATCGTTGTAAAGATGTGCTCCGATGCTGCGACTGGTGCTGAAATCAAACGGACTGTCTTTGACATCCTGTGCTTGTCCGGTAGGAATAAATTGTGAGGTTGTCTCTAATATTCGTGCAGCAGGTATCATGAGCTCATGCTCCGTTATTTTTCGTTTGTCGCCGGACAGGTTGAAGTAAGCATGATTGGTGAGATTCAGATAAGTAGGGCGGTCTGTGGTTCCGTGATAGCTGATTGTCAGTTCGTTGGTTTCCGTGAATTGATATTCCACTTCCGCCTGTACATTTCCCGGATATCCTCCTTTCATGTCCGGAGAGTGGAGAAGGAAACGGATGCCGGAATCTGTCCGTTTCCATTGCCATATCTTCTTGTGAAAGCCGGATAGTCCGCCGTGATTGGTGTTCTCTCCGTCGTTTTTCTCCAGCAGATAGGTAGTGCCTTCGATAGAAAAGGATGCCTGATGAATGCGGTTGGCAAACCGGCCGACAGTGGCTCCCATATAATAGGTGTCTTTGAGATATCCTTCTGCATGGTCATATCCCAGCAGAATGTTTTCAAAGACGTCGTATCGGTTCGGCATATTGGCCGAAACCCAGGTGGCTCCCAGGTTTGTAAGCTCGATGGAGGCTCCGGTAGCATTGGTCAACCGGAACAGATAGATGGAATCTCCCGATGGAGTACATCCCCAATGTGTAATTGTAAACTGCATGATCTGCTTATTTTATATGAATCTTTTGCTTTGCAAAGGAAAGCAAAATCAAAGAATCAGAAAATAGAGAAAATCAGTTTAAAGATGGACAATTATAAGAATTGTGTCTGTGTTTTTCTATCGAAAGGAAATGGGGATGTGCTCTCTCAACGGAATGCCGGAAGGTGTGTTAAAAATCGGTAGTATCTTAAATCTCCTCCTTCGGGAAGGAGGAGTACCCGCAGGGGGAGGTGGTAGGTGAATACGCAATTCTTTCATTCATAGTAAATTATAGACAACCCCATTTTAGTTACTATTGACTTTTGAAACACCCTCTGGCTTTCTGATAGTTATTTCTTCATTTTAGCGAGTAGAATGACGTTGTTGCCTTCTTCATCCAGTGAATTTATCAATGTTTGTGCACGTTTCTTTGCCTCTGCCGGAATATCTTTCCGGGTTATTTCTTTTTCCAGTGTTTCTTTTAGTTGGGCAGGTTCCATGTTGGCAACATAATAACCATGGCCGAATGAGGGCCATATCTGCATCTTTTTCGTTCCCAGGAAATCATTGTACAGGCGGAAGTAGCTGCCATGCAGTGTTTTCTTATCTATGATATACTTGGCAGGCTTACTGCCGCTCCAAGTGTTTTCTGATACTTGTATCGGCACGGAAACGTCTCCGATAAAGTGACGTGGGTATTCGGAATAGCCGTGCCAGGGGATTTTCTCCTTGTTCGGATATTCCACGGTGAATCTGGCTTCGAGTCGATTTTGGGCTGCGTTATAGTGGTACAGACTGTCCGTTCGTGGGGCAGGCATGATCACCATTAACATAACGCCGTAATCATTAGTATTATTATCCATAAATACTTCGTTGCTAAAGTCGCGCGGAACGGTCAGATGTCCCGGTGCGATAAAGTTCTTGCGTTTACCTTTGAAATCTTGTGTCCACACGACAGCCGGCCAGCCTTCGAAAGGCAGAGTTGTCAGAGTGACTTCCGACTTTTCCGTATCTACTCTGAATTTGCCTTTGGGCACGCGCATACATAAAGGAATGGGAGGCTGAGGATTGCCTTGTAAATCGAATACGAGCAGCTTGTCACTCTGCCAGGGCAGTATGTAGATACGGTTGTGGGCTTCGTCCAACTGGTCGGCGTATGTGTTTCCATATTCGTTGGGCCCTTGTCCGTAGGCACCGATAGTGGTGATGAATTTGCCGTCGCGGGTAAAAAGTTTGTAGGGAGTCTGTTTGTTATTGCTCACCAGGATGTATTTTTCTCCCACTGTGGTGCGTATCCAGCCTCCTACCAGTGCTTCGTCCCGGTTGTCTAGTTTGACAACTTGAAGTTCTTCTGTCAAATAGCTGAGTGGAATGTCTACTGTGTCTTTCAAAGCCTTTAAATTACATGAGACCAATGTGCCGGTAGGTGTCGTGACTCGTTTTGCTACAATAGGGGAGAGTGCCAGCGGGTCGGTCTTTGTTTCACTGTTGTATACAAAAGCAACAATTGCAAGTAGACAACTAGCACATAAACTTAAAATAATAATTCTGTTCTTCATACGGTTCTGTATTTGGTTAGTACTGTTTTTCTGATTATCACTGAGGCAAAAGTAGACCGAAGTGAGCAGAAAAACAAAAAAACAGGCGGACAAAAAGGTACGATGTGACTAGATGTATGTTGTTGATTATTAATAATATAATATATATATGCGTTTGTTTTCAGGCGGACAAAGACTTCAACTACCCTGGGGCGACAGCTAAAAAACTTTGAGAAAACTGTCTAAACTTATATTCTCATCAGTAATTCCCAGCTTATCAGTCTTTATCCGATATTTCCGTTTGGTAATGGCAGCTTTGCTCACACAATAGATATCAGATAAATCCTGTATGTTGACATTGATTTTGACGAGGCAGCAGAAGCCGATTTCTTTATCTCCCAACTGTGGATAAGCCTGTCGTAACCGAACGACAAAATTGTCGAACGCATCATTCACTACTGAAGTGACTTCTGCCCATTCTGCATCTGTCACTACTATCTTGTGACTGGTGCCCGGTTCGTCCTGATTGTTGTTGGCATGGAGTGAGGGCAACTTATGGAAGAATGGCATTCTCCGGAAAAGCGCTTCACGGAGTTCAGCCTCTTTATTCCTTAGCCGGATTTCTTTCTCCCGTAGTCCACTTACTTCGGCTTCTTTGTACAGTAACTGGTTTTCCCGCAGCAGTCGCTTCTTTTTCTCTCTCTGATAAAAGAAAAATGCGATGAATCCGATACTCAGCAGAGCTGTAACGATTCCCAGCATCCATAGTTCCCTTTGCTGCTGTTGCAGATGCAGCTGGTATAATTCATTCTGTAATTTGAGTTGGTTGAATTCTCTTTCCCGTATCCCTGTACTGATATTGTTTAGTATATTGTCCCTTATCGTGCTTTCCTTCTGCTTGGTATAAAAGACTTGTTCCGGATATTCTTTTTCGTTGATCAGATTGAATAAGCGTGCATTGGCTTCCATGGCAATAAAGCTGGAAGATGAGATTGCGGCTTGCCGATAGTAATATTGGGCGGAGTCAATCTGATTCAAGGCGGCATGGGTTCTTCCGCATAGCAGCAGATAGTGTGGTACTTCATTTCTTCCGCGGCGTTGGCTCGATAATTGTTGAAGATATATGACTGCTTGCCGGAAATCCTTTCTTTGCAGACTGGTGTTCAACAGACTTTCCAGCGCATAATAATTCAAAGACTGGTATTTGGGCGAATCCATAAGTTCTTTCATTAGCTGCAGATAGCTTTGGGTGTATCTGTCATGATCTTGCATTTTGTTTATAATTTGCAGATATAGCTGGCTGGTAGAAAAATAGAAAAGTGTATCTTTCATCTTAAGAGCCAGTTGTCTGCTGCTGTCTGCCATCACCAATGCCTGCGGATAATCCTGCTTTCTGCTGTATGCTGCCCTTCGTAGCCCGTACAGCCTTGTTTTTAGCGTATCATTTAGCTGGTATCCTTTCAGAATTTGTTCGCTCATCAGTAATGTGGAATCGGGCAGATTACGATATAAATAGGAGGCGCTTTGCTCAATGCGTGCCCGTACATACTGGGTTTGCTGCTCGTTTTGTTTATATTGCCGGATGGCGATCTGCAATAATGAATCATCAGGTGTTCCTGTTTTCCACAGAGTTGCCTTGTAGAGCAACAGGTAATAATCTCCTTGATCATTGAGAGGTAATTTGTCGGGTTCTTCTATTTGTTGCAGGTAGAAAAAGATACTGTCGGTTGATACATTCTCCATCTGCATCGCTTTTTCCAGAAGATGAGATGGGGCAGGTTGACAACTACTCAGCATGATAAGCCATCCAATGAGTAGAAATAGGGGGTAATATGGGTTGTCGTGTTTATTCATATACTAGATTCTATCTTGCGAAAATAGTATTTTATATGAGACGAAGACTTTTTCTTTATGGTATTTTATTGATTTACTGTCAAGCGCTTTTATCCCGCCCAGTTTTCTCTGTCCAGATTGCGATAACTGATGGCTTCAGCCAAATGGGAGGGCTGTATCAGTTCCGCACCCTCAAGGTCGGCAATGGTACGTGCCACCTTTAATATACGGTCGTATGCGCGTGCGGAAAGATTGAGGCGTTCCATTGCATTTCGCAGCAGGGAAAGTCCTTTGTCATCCGGCCGAGCATAAATGGATAATAGCTTGCTGCTCATCTGTGCATTGCAGTAGATACCGGGATGATCGGCATAGCGCTGTTCCTGTATACGGCGTGCCTGAATGACTCTGTTCCGAATAACACTGCTTGCTTCTCCCTGTCGCTGATCGGATATCTTGTCGAACGGAACAGGAACAATCTCTATCTGAATATCAATACGGTCCAGCAACGGACCGGATATCTTGTTCAGATACTTTTGTACCTGACCAGGACTGCATACACATGCCTTGGTCGGATGATTATAGTATCCGCAAGGGCATGGATTCATGGATGCAATGAGCATCAGATTGGCGGGATAACTGATTGTGCTCTTTATGCGGGAGATGGTAATCTGCCGGTCTTCCAGTGGCTGGCGCAGGACTTCTAATACCCCTCTGTTGAATTCGGGTAATTCGTCCAAAAATAAAACTCCGTTATGCGCCAGGCTTATTTCTCCCGGTTGGGGAAAACTTCCGCCTCCCACCATTGCAACTTGCGATATCGTATGATGGGGATCACGGAATGGCCGTTGGGAAATCAGTGAAGAGCCCCGGTTTAGTTTTCCTGCAACGGAATGTATTTTGGTCGTTTCCAGGCTTTCACCCAGGGAGAGGGGAGGAAGGATGGAAGGTAACCGTTTAGCCATCATTGATTTACCACTGCCGGGAGCGCCGATCATGATGAGATTATGTCCTCCGGCGGCAGCAACTTCCAACGCCCTTTTCACATTCTCCTGTCCTTTTACGTCTGCAAAGTCCAGGTCAAAGGCTGTTTGCTGTTGATAAAACTCTTCCCGCGTGTTGACAACGGTCTGTTCCAGCTCCCGCTCACCATTGAAGAACTGGATAACTTCTTTGATATTACTGACGCCATATACCTTCAGTTGATTGACAACTGCTGCTTCCCGCGCATTCTGTTGAGGAATAATGAGTCCCTCAAAGTTTTCTTCACGGGCTTTGATAGCAATAGGCAGTGCTCCTTTGATAGGCTGAATGCTCCCGTCAAGACTAAGTTCTCCCATCATCAGATAGCGGGATAACTTTTCGGAAGATATGGTTTCGCTGGCACCCAGCAAGCCGATGGCAAGAGGCAAATCATAAGCCGAGCCTTCTTTGCGGATATCGGCCGGTGCCATATTTACAACCAGGTTACTGGTCGGCATTTTATAGCCATTGACTTGCAGTGCGGAGATAATACGTTGGTGACTTTCCTTCACTGCGGAATCCGGAAGACCGACGAGATAGAACATACAGCCACGTGAGCTGTTGACTTCGATTGTGATGAGTGTTGCATCAATCCCTTGAACAGCCGCTCCGAAAACTTTAATTAGCACGTTTGATTACCGTTTATTTCTTCTGTTTGTTTTTCTTTTCTTTTTCTGTCGCTTCCTCAACGATGTTTTCTATTTTCTTTTTCAGCTCTTCTCCCCGAAGGTTCTTAGCTAAAATCTTTCCGTCCGACGAGAGAAGTATGTTGGCAGGTATTTTATAGATAGAATATTGCTTGGCTACTTCAGAATTGAGTCCGCCGAAATCGCATACCTGTTCCCAGTCCAGCGTATCGCGTTTGATGGCGTCTTTCCATTGCTGCTTGTCTACATCCAGTGAGATGCCGAGCATTCCTATATATTTGTTCTTCTTATACTTTTTGTAGATTTCTCTTAGCTCGCTGTTGCTCTGCTTCTGAGAGATGCTGTCGTTCCAGGAAGCCCAAAAGTTGATCAGCAGGCTTTTCTGCTTGAAGGCGTCTGATGAACGGGTAATCTTTTCTCCTTTCGCATTGGGCAGGCTGAAGAAAGGTGCATATTTGCCAATCTCCGATTTTTCTGCCTGAGTGATTGTTTCATTCAAACGTTCGATATACGGTTTGTCCTGTAATACACCTGTCATTACTTCAACTAGCTTTTTAATTTTACTGAAGTCAGGCGTTTCTTTCTGAACGAAGTATTTGTCTAATAAGTAAAGGCTTACATAGGAGGAGTGATGTTGCAGTATGAACTCTTCCGCCATTTCTTCGGCAGTGTTTGCTTTCTCTACAGTTATTCTTTTATCCACTGTTTCTTCGCCGGCTTTTTCTGAAGGATCAGCCGGATCTTCCAGTGCTTTTTGGAAGTCTGTAAACTCCTCATTGTATATATTTCCACTGATAGTCAGGAAATTCAGATTGATCGTATCTCCTTTTATTTTGATCTTGTTACCCTTATCAAGAAAGACAGGATATTCAATCCGGTTCTTGAGTAACAGATAGGCAGAAGTGATCGTATCTACGCTGGTAGTGTAGGAGAACTTATCGTTTTCTACATAAATGGTGTCTATCCGGTCGTACAGTTCGTCCATGCCGTACAAATAAAGTGTATCTGTTCCGAGTCCTTTGATCTCTCCGGTGATGGTTGTCTCATTGGAGCCCTTCTTGCATCCGACCAGACAGATAATGATGAGGATTAAAATACTACTCTTTTTCATTGCTTTGATTTCTTTTCTGCGAAAGTACGGTTTTTTACAGATAAAAAAAAGAATTGCCCGTCATTTGTAATGACGAGCAATTCTCAATATCTAAAATAGAGTGGTAATTCTCTTATTTGATGATGCTCATGAAGTCTGCATTTGTGAAGAACTTAGAGAATTCCAAGTCTGTTGCAGCTTTCTTAGCCAACGCAGGTTCTTTAGCAACAGCGCTCTTCAAGCTGCTGGTTACCATAGAAGAATTGTTAGTTCTAGCACCTAGAACTGCCATCAGGTAGTCTGTGTAAGCATCTGGTTTTTCTACGCCTGCCAGTGTGTTTTTAGCTTTGTTGTAGTCCTTAGCAAGGATCTGAGCCAAAGCAGCACTGTTAGTCTTAGCGTCACCGAATGAGTTAACTGCTCTTTCGTACTGGCCTTGAGCGATGTACAGGTTACCCATAGATTCGCCAAGTTCTTTTGTACCTGCAGCTTTACCGAAGTAAGCTTCAGCAGCAGCTTTGTCACCCTTGATCAAAGAGATCAAACCTAAGTTCATGTTTACTTCAGGAGCAGCGTTTACGCTGGCAGCTTTCTTCAGGTAAGATTCAGCTTTGTCAACGTTACCAGCTTGATAAGCAAGCTTACCAAGGTTGTTGTATGCGCGGTAATCGTTAGGGAACTGTTTTGTTGCCTGAGTATAGATAGCTTCCTGTTTTGCAGGATCGTTAGTCAGTGTAGCAGCATACAGCAATTCTTCGATGTTCAGTTCAGAAGGATTAGAAGAAGCAAGCTTAGTGATTTCTTCGTCAGACTTACCGATGATCTCGTAGTTCAAAGTCAAACGAGAACGACGCAGTTGAGGAAGGATATCGTCAGCCAGGTTCTTGTATACAGAAGAGATGTTCTTGATTTCTTGTTCTCTCTGTGCAGGATCCTGATACATAGACAATACGCGAAGGATCAGTTCTTTATCCTGGATGTTAGATTTAGAAACCAGTTCCTGGAAACCTTCCCAGTCCTGTGCAGTATATTTAGCGTCAACCGGAGCGTCGATCTTAGCTTTCTTCAAGTCTTTGTTCAACATCTTGGTAGTGTTGCTTTCGCGGTTTTCTGCCAGAGTTGTATTCAGGCTTACACCACCATCAGGAGAAGCATAAGCAGAAACTTCGATGTTGCTGATCTTCTTGTTGGCAGCTTCGTTTATGTTAGCAACTTCCTTGTTGAATTCTTTAGCAGTTTTCAACTCGCTTGAACGGATGTTAGCCTGTTGGATCAAGAACATGATGTTAGCATCGTGTTTTTCCTTGATGATACGTTGGAAAGCATCTTCGCCCAGAGCCGGGTTAGCGCTGCCCAATGTGTTATTTACCAATTCAGAAGTAGAGATTACACCATCAGCTACTTTCACAGCGGGGATAACGACTTCCTTTTTACCAACTTTAGCTTTGAATTCAAGCCACAGTTCAGATTTTGCCATTTCAGGAACATAGTCGAAAGATGTTTTCATCGTATAGCTACCACCTACTTTGTAAGAGATAGTCTGATCGTTTCCTTCTACTTTTTCTCCTTGGAACACAGCACTTTGTCCTTTAGCTTCACCGCCATTCCATTTCAAAACCGGAGTAACTTCTACTACAGCTTTTTTCTTGAAATACTTTTCAGGGAATTTACCATTAATGGTAGCAGGAACTTTACCACCTACTGCTTCCAACACTTGTGGAGTAACAGTGAAGTAGTCCGCTGACAGGGGACCCATTTTCTTGCACGAAGAGAAAAGTGCAACAACAATTGCCATGAGTAAAGGCAAGTACAACTTCTTTGTCATTTTAGGTATAAATTAAATGTTTGTAATTGAAATATCGTCATATTTATAACCCCTTTTCAATCCTAATAAAGGAAAAACATCGCAAAGATATTAATTCTTAATATAATTATGTAGTTAGCAGGAGGTTTTTATCATAATTTAATGAAAACCCGACTCTTTTTCTCGCCGATACTTGATATTTCGGGGATGATGCTCGATAATCTCGCTGCGAAGCATGTTTCGGTCGATATGGGTATAAATTTCGGTTGTCGCAATCGATTCGTGTCCGAGCATGCACTGGATGGCCCGTAAATTGGCGCCACCTTCCAGTAAATGAGTGGCAAAGGAGTGTCGGAAAGTGTGCGGACTGATGTTTTTGGTGATACCCGCATTTTGTGCTAATTCTTTTATCATATGAAAGATCATAATCCGGGAAAGTGATTTGCCTCTCCGCTGGCTGACAAACACAAAATCTTCATAGTCTTTTTTAACTTCTATCCGGTTGCGGTCCAAGAAATAAAGTTTGATCTCGTTAATGGCACGGGGGGAAATGGGAACAAGACGTTGCTTGCTTCCTTTGCCTTCTACTTTGATGAAGCCTTCATCAAAATAGAGATCGGATAATTTGAGGCTGACAAGTTCGGATACACGGAGTCCGCAGCTGTATAATGTTTCCAGAATAGCTCTGTTGCGCTGTCCTTCGGCTTTGCTGCGGTCTACGGAGGAGATGATGTTGTCGATCTCTTCTACGGTCAGCACTTCGGGGAGTTTTAATCCTATCTTGGGACCTTCCAGCAGTTCGCTGGGATCAGCCTCCAGATAATCCGCCATAATAAGGAAACGGAAGAAGGACTTGATGCCGGATAAAATGCGTGCCTGAGAACGAGGATGAATGCCGATGTCATGCAATCCCGCAGCGAAACGCTGGAGATCGGACAGGCATACTTCAAGAACATCTATCCCTTCCAGAGTCAGAAAACTCATCAGTTTATCCAGATCGGTCAGATAAGCGTCCAATGTATTGGGGGATAAAGACTTTTCCAGCTTGAGGTACTGCTGGTACTTTCTGATTATCAGTGCTTGTTGCTCCTTCTTCTTGTTTTTTTCGTTGATTTCCATTTCTTTTTTCTACCTTTGTAGCCTGAAATATTGTTCTTTGGATACAAAGGTATTAAAAAAGCAGGACTACGGCGATGAGAATACAAATTATTAATGGCCCGAACATCAATCTGTTGGGCAAACGTGAACCTTCCATATACGGAAGTGTTACATTTGAAGACTATCTGGCTGAGCTTCGTAAAAGATATGCTGATTTGGAGATCGACTATTTTCAATCGAACATTGAGGGAGAAATGATTGACTGCATTCAGCAGGTAGGTTTTGAGGTAGACGGCATCATTCTGAATGCCGGCGCTTATACACATACCTCCATCGCTCTGCAGGATGCCATTCGTTCTGTGACTTCTCCGGTGATCGAGGTACATATTTCTAATGTACATAGCCGTGAGTCTTTCCGGCATGTATCTATGATCGCCTGCGCATGCAAAGGAGTGATCTGTGGCTTCGGGCTGAACTCGTATCGTTTGGCTCTGGAGGCTTTGTTAGGTAATAAATAAGGTATTAATATATTAAATAGGTAAAAAGGCTATGTTACTGAAACAGACAAAAATCGTCGCATCCATTTCGGACAGACGTTGCGATGTGGACTTTATAAAACAGCTGTTTGAAGCTGGGATGAATGTGGTACGTATGAATACGGCTCACGCTAGCCGTGAAGGTTTTGAAGCGTTGATTGCCAATGTACGTTCCGTATCCAACCGGATTGCAATCCTCATGGATACCAAAGGACCGGAAGTACGTACAACTGCCAATGCGGAACCGATTCCATATCAGATAGGTGATAAAGTAAAGATTGTCGGCAATCCTGATCAGGAGACGACTCGTGAATGTATCGCTGTTTCGTATCCTAACTTTGTGAACGATTTGAATATCGGAGGTCTGGTTCTGATTGACGATGGTGATCTTGAACTGGAAGTAATCGATAAGACAGCCGATTATCTGCTTTGCGAAGTGAAAAACGATGCAACGTTGGGAAGCCGCAAGAGCGTGAACGTCCCGGGTGTTCGTATCAATCTTCCTTCATTGACAGAGAAAGACCGTAACAATATACTTTACGCGATTGAAAAGGATATCGATTTCATCGCTCACTCTTTCGTGCGCAACCGTCAGGACGTACTTGATATCCGTGAAATTCTGGATGCTCACAATAGTGATATCCGGATTATTGCCAAGATTGAGAATCAGGAAGGGGTGGACAACATCGACGAGATTCTTGAAGTGGCGGACGGCGTGATGGTAGCCCGTGGTGACCTGGGTATCGAAGTGCCGCAGGAACGTATTCCGGGTATCCAGCGTGTGCTGATCCGCAAATGTATCCTGGCAAAGAAACCGGTGATCGTTGCGACTCAGATGCTTCATACCATGATCAACAATCCTCGTCCGACCCGCGCGGAAGTGACCGATATCGCGAATGCAATCTACTATCGTACGGATGCTCTGATGTTGAGCGGTGAGACTGCTTATGGCAAATATCCGGTAGATGCAGTCAAGACAATGACCAAGATCGCGGCCCAGGCTGAAAAAGATAAACTGGAAGAGAATGATATCCGTATCCCGTTGAACGAAAACAGTAACGATGTAACGGCCTTCCTTGCTAAACAGGCAGTGAAAGCTACATCGAAACTGAAGATACGTGCCATCATCACAGACAGCTATAGCGGACGGACCGCCCGTAATCTGGCAGCTTTCCGTGGTAAGTTCCCGGTATTGGCTATCTGCTATAAAGAAAAGACCATGCGTCATCTGGCACTTTCTTATGGAGTGGAAGCAATCTATATGCCGGAGCTGGCCAACGGACAGGAATATTATTTTGCCGCTTTGCGCCGCCTGTTGAAGGAAGGACGTTTGCAGCCGACTGATATGGTAGGATATCTGAGTAGCGGTAAGGCAGGTACACAAACTTCATTCCTCGAAATCAATGTCGTGGAAGATGCGTTGAAACATGCGGGAGAAACTGTATTGCCTAACAACAATCGTTATCTCTAACTGTTACATCTAAAATAAGTTTTTTATGCAGGAGACTGAATCTATTGATGAATATATTTTGCAGCATATCGATGCGGAAAGTGACTATCTGAAAGCACTCTACCGGGATACGCATGTGAAACTGCTTCGTCCCCGTATGGCTTCCGGGCATTTACAGGGGCGGATGCTGAAAATGTTTGTGGAGATGATTCGCCCCCGGCATATACTGGAGATCGGAACGTATAGCGGTTATTCTGCCCTTTGTCTGGCGGAAGGCTTGTCGGAGGGCGGAATGTTGCATACGTTTGAAATTAATGATGAACAAGAGGACTTTACCCGTCCCTGGCTGGAGAATTCTCCTTTTGCGGACAAGATTCGCTTTTATATAGGAGATGCCTTGGAGCTTGTTCCTCATTTGGGCGTTACGTTCGATCTGGCCTTCATTGACGGTGATAAACGTAAATATATCGATTATTACGAGATGGTTTTAAAGCATCTTTCCACAGGTGGGTATATCATTGCCGACAATACATTGTGGGATGGTCATGTGTTGGAACAACCTCGTAGTACGGATACGCAGACCATTGGCATCAAAGCATTCAATGACGCCCTTGTGACGGACGACCGGGTGGAGAAAGTAATCCTGCCTTTGCGTGATGGGTTAACTATAATAAGAAAAAAGTAAGATAAGGAGTAAATTTATGGAAACAACCAGACAGAATAAGATATCCCGCCTGTTACAGAAGGAGCTGAGCGAGATATTCCTGCTTCAGACAAAGGCAATGCCGGGTATATTAATATCGGTCAGCGCAGTTCGTATCAGTCCTGATATGAGTATTGCGCGCGTGTACCTGAGCGTTTTCCCGTCAGAGAAAGCAGAAGAAATGGTGAAGAATATCAATGAGAACATGAAGTCCATTCGCTTTGAACTCGGAACCCGTGTGCGTCATCAATTACGGATTATTCCCGAATTGAAGTTCTTCGTGGACGACTCACTGGATTATATTGAGAAGATTGATTCTTTGTTGAAGTGAATTTTCCCTTCTACATAGCCCGGCGTTATCTTTTCTCGAAAAAGAAGCATAATGCTATCAATATTATTTCCGGCATATCAGTATGCGGGGTGGCACTTGCTACGTTGGCACTGGTCTGCACGCTTTCCGTATTCAACGGATTTCAGGATATGGTAGCCAGCTTTTTCACAGCTTTTGATCCTCAGTTGAAGATTACCATCCGCGAGGGAAAAGTCTTCGACGGACAGGATGAAAGGATTCGTGCGGTCTGTGCGCTTCCGGAGGTCTCGGTATCTACAGAGACGCTGGAAGAGAATGCGATGGTGCAATATAAAGACCGTCAGGCTATGGTTGTGTTGAAAGGCGTGGAAGATAACTTTGAGGATTTAACCGAAATAGATAGCATTCTTTACGGAGCCGGCGAGTTTATTCTTCATGATTCGATAGTGAATTATGGGGTGATGGGCGTGGAACTGGTTTCGACTTTGGGTACCGGACTGGCGTTCGTAGATCCTTTGCAGGTGTATCTTCCCAAGCGTAATGCCAAAGTGAATATGGCGAATCCCGGAGCTTCTTTCAATCGCGACTATCTTTATTCACCGGGTGTTGTGTTCGTGGTCAACCAACAGAAGTATGATGAAAGCTATATTCTCACTTCCCTTGATTTCCTTCGTAACTTATTGGACTATACGACAGAGGTTTCCGGCATTGAGTTGAAACTGAAACCGAATGCCAATATATCATCCGTACAGTCTAAAATAGAAAAAATGCTGGGTGATGACTTTGTGGTACAGAACCGTTATCAGCAGCAAGCAGATGTTTTCCGTATCATGGAAATAGAGAAGCTGATCTCTTATCTGTTTCTTACTTTTATTCTGATGATTGCCTGTTTTAATGTGATCGGTTCTCTTTCTATGTTGATTCTGGATAAGAAAGACGATGTCATAACCTTGCGCAGTTTGGGAGCCAGTGATAAACTGATATCCCGTATCTTTTTATTTGAGGGACGGCTCATCTCTCTCTTTGGTGCTATCTCCGGTATTATACTGGGGTTGATATTATGTTTTATTCAGCAGAAGTTTGGCATCATTACCCTTGGCGGAGGTGGGGGGACTTTTGTGGTGGACGCTTATCCGGTAAGCGTCCATGCATGGGATGTAATGCTTATTTTTATTACTGTTTTAGCAGTGGGATTCCTGTCAGTATGGTATCCAGTGCGTTACTTAAGCAAGCGGCTTCTGTAATTGGCTGAAGAAGAAAAAGGCTATAACCTTTGAATACAGAAGTGTAGGTGCTTTGTAGAGGAGTTTGCTAAAATGGAATAGAGTGTTTCATGTATTTATGTAGAAACTATATAAACAAAAAGCGCAGGCAGGAGACGAACTCCTTTACCTGCGCTTTTCTATTTTTTCTCAGTAAAATGAATTACTTCACTTCCCAAGTATCGTTTGTCATCAGCAACTCCTGGAAATTATGATATTTCTTCTTGCCTTTGACTTCTTCAATCTGTTCTGCTACAGCGTCATTGTAGGTAGGTGCCTCTACTTCACGAATCACACCGAGTGCAATCGGGAAATCGGGGCCTTCCATCAAAGCCAGCTTCAACTGAAGAGTATTGTCCTGGCAATGAGCATCGTGAATCAGAATATCTTTTTCTGTGATGCCATTCTCGCCAAGTTTTACCACTTTCAGTCCGAAACCTTCCTGCATCAGTCCGAACTCTTTGTTTTCACCGAACAACATCGGTTTGCCGTGTTCCAGATAGATCGCATTCTTTGCACGTCCTTCCTTCGTTGCAACAGAAGCGTGAGTTCCGTCATTAAAGATTACACAGTTTTGCAGAACTTCCACAACAGATGCACCCTTATGGTTGGCTGCTGCTTTCAGAACCTCTACAGAAGCGGCGCCGTCTACAGCGATACAACGTGCAAAGAAACGTCCGCGTGCACCGAATGCCAGTTCTGCCGGATGGAAAGGGTCTTCTACCGTTCCGTAAGGGGATGATTTGCTGACGAATCCGCGTTCGGAAGTCGGTGAATACTGTCCTTTGGTCAGTCCATAGATACGGTTGTTCAACAGAATCATGTTCAGGTCGATGTTACGGCGAACAGCGTGGATGAAGTGGTTACCACCGATAGCCAGACCGTCGCCGTCACCGGAAATCTGCCAGATAGTCAAATCCGGATTAGCCACTTTAGCACCCGTTGCAACGGCAGCGGCACGTCCGTGGATGGTATGGAAACCATACGTATTTACATAATAAGGCAGACGGGAAGAGCAACCGATACCGGAAATTACGGCGATATTGTGTGGAGCTACTCCCAGTTCGGTCATTGCCTTGTGCAGTGAGTTCAGGAAAGCGTGGTCACCGCATCCCGGACACCAGCGAGGCTGACCTGATTTATAATCTTGTACGGTATATACTTTATCGCTCATCTCTTATTCCTCCAATAATTTAGTAAATGCATCTATCAATTCTCTCGTAACGAAAGGCTGTCCTTTCACTTGGTTGAACTGGCTGATATTCAGTCCGGGTACTTTCATACGCAGGTAACCGGCAAATTGTCCCAGATTCTGTTCGGCTACTACGATCTTCTTATATTTACGTAATACGTCGGCTGTATTCTTCGGCAGTGGGTTGATGTACTGGAAGTGTGCGAATGCAACCTTCTTTCCATGTTCGCGCATGAAGTCCATAGCCAGACGGAGATGTCCGTAGGTACCGCCCCAGCCTACAATCAGCAAGTCTGCGTCTTCATCGCCCAGCACTTCAAGTTCGGGGATGTAGTCTGCAATCTTGTCCACTTTTGCCTGACGCAGGTGAACCATCTTGTTGTGGTTTTCGGGTTCGGTAGAGATGGCTCCGGTTTCATTACTCTTTTCAAGCCCACCGATACGGTGCATGAAACCTTCTGTTCCCGGAGTCGCCCAGTAGCGTACGCCTGTTTCTTCGTTACGTTGGTACGGAGTCCAGTTGCCTGCCATGTCCGGAGTTACATACGGAGGATTGATGGCAGGGTAGTCATTCAGGTCAGGAAGTTTCCATGCGGCAGAGCCGTTGGCTACGAAAGCATCTGTTAGTAATACGACCGGAGTCATGTGTTCCAAAGCAATTTTGGCTGCCATGTAGGCGGCATCGAAACAGTTGGTCGGTGAAGTGGCGGCGATAACCGGCATCGGGCTTTCACCGTTACGACCGTAGAGTGCTTGCAGCAAGTCGGTCTGCTCCGATTTGGTAGGCAGACCCGTAGACGGGCCACCACGCTGTACGTTGACAATCACCAACGGAAGTTCGCCGATAACGGCCAAGTTCATCGCCTCACTTTTCAGGCAGATGCCCGGACCGGAAGTTGTCGTTACTGCCAGCGCACCTGCAAAAGCTGCACCAACGGCAGAAGCACAACCGGCGATTTCGTCTTCGCACTGTACGGTTTTTACTCCCAGTGATTTATGTTTGGCCAGTTCATGCAGAATGTCGGTAGCCGGAGTGATCGGGTACGAACCCAGATATAGTTCCAGACCGGCTTTTTCGGCTGCGGCAATCAGTCCGTAAGACGTTGCCTTGTTACCATTAATATCTGTATAAAGCCCTTTTGATTTCGGGGCTTTGCTTTCAATCTTATAAGTAGAGGTAGAAGCGTGTGTGTTGGCGCCGTAGTTGTAGCCATCGTTCAATACCTTGATATTTGCTTCTGCGATTTCCGGTTTCTTGGCGAACTTCTCGCGCAGCATCTTTTCAGCTGCTGCCAGATTGCGGTTGAACAGCCAGCAAACCAGTCCGAGCGCGAACATATTCTTACAACGGAGAATCGTTTTATTGTCCAGTCCGGAATCTTTCAGACTTTCTTTGCACATAGAAGAGATGGGCACTTCCAGCACTTCTTGTTTAACGCCTAATTCTTCAAAAGGATTGTTGGTCTTAAATTGTGCTTTTTCCAGGTCTCTGGCTTCGAACGAGTCGGAGTCGGTAATGATAAGTCCTTGCGGTTTACAGAATTTGATTTGTGTTTTCAGTGCGGAGGGGTTCATCGCTACTAATACGTGGCAACGGTCTCCTGGAGTGTACACCTGTCCTGCGCCTACGTGGATCTGAAAACCGGAAACACCGGTCAGCGAACCTTGCGGGGCACGGATGTCTGCCGGATAGTCGGGGAATGTACAGATGTCATTTCCTACCGTAGCCGACACGTTCGAGAAGATGTTGCCTGCCAGCTGCATACCATCGCCGGAGTCGCCGGAGAAACGTACTACGACTTCCTCCAATTCTTTAACCA